>Ga0080006_1138137_pt1 | contig 139947 bp, 130 predicted proteins | sample RS3BMetagenome_FD_69209 | JGI IMG/M metagenome (GOLD analysis project Ga0080006, IMG submission 69209) | Ferric oxide microbial mat and aquatic microbial communities from Rainbow Spring, Yellowstone National Park, USA - RS3B (SPADES... ...
GGGGTCACCTCAGTTGGTTTTAACAACCCATCACGATCCCACCGCCTGAGTGTCTTCATGGACACACCAAGGGCTTGCGCGGTCTCACTGATGGTTAACATGTTGCCCATTGAGACTACATTATAGGACATATGTCAAAGAATACGTTCACTGTAGCGTACCCTCTGTGGTGGCAACATCGCCAGGCTATCGCGGGGTCACGAGTGATTCATGTATTGAGCAATACGACGCTCTCGGGTTGTTCGAAGTCGTCCCCATATGGTCCAGGCATACTTCGGATTCCTGCCGTCGAGGTCGTCGCGCCCGTGGTTGAAGGCACTTCTGACCAAGTGCTCGCCGTCGCTGTCGGCCATGAGGCATCGAGCCCGTGGCCGGGCGAGACCGGCATGGCCATGCTCGAAGCGCATGATGTGGGCTACTTTGCCAGTAACCAGATGCTTCGACCCGGCGATGTGGTGACTTACACCAGGGCATGTCAGACCTACGTCTATCGAGTCGTTGCACGCCGTATACTTCGCCCTGGAGACACGATAGCGTCGCCAGGTCGTGCTGGGCTTGTGTTGGATTCATGCTGGCCAACAGATGCGCTCTGGTTCACGCCAAGTCGACTCATTATTACCGCAGTGCTCGTTGACGTGAAAAGGAGCCATTACGCCCCGGTGATCCAGAAAGCGGTTCAGCCTATTGTGAAGCTCTCAACGCTCATTCCAACCCCTCCCGACCTCTTCGATGAAGGCTGGTTAGCTGGGACACTGACCATCACAGGTTCGCCCACGCTTGCCTGGAAGGACGGACCTGCACCTTTGCTGTGGGAAAGCATGGGCCTACAAGCGTTTTCTGCGCTTCGAAGTGGAGAGCAAGGCCGTGCATCGTGGATCTCAACCTTGGCCCCGGGTGTTGTTGTCCAACCAATCATCGGTGCACCCTATGCCAAGGGTACGCCAGTGAATGTATCTGAAGCCGTTGAGGGCACTGTTTTACAGTCGGTTACCGTGACAACAAGAATCCAAAACAGTCTGGTGGCGGTTACTTCAACTCCGAGCGCCCGGACGCTACGCGTCACAGCCGTCCAGTCATAGTTCCGTGCCGATCTCTGCCATGCGGAGCGACCTCGCCGTTATGGTCGTCTCGAGGGAGTTTCATCCACACTCGTGTCTCCCCTACCCACTCTTGTTTCAGACATTTGATGGCTGGCACTCGGTCAGGTGACGTTATTTCCAATCGATGACCTGCTGGGCTGCCGTCCAATGCTCATCACTCCCGTCGGACTACGCCGCTGTGGGTCAGATCTCGGAATCCAAGACGGCCCATGCACACCACCGTTGGCCCTCGAGGTTGGGGCGTGATAGTGAAACACTCTTCCTGGCGGACACATCCGCCTTGGGCGCCAGCGTTATGCAATTCGCAGCACATACAGTCGCCGCAAGATTCTCAATAGCCGCTGGACGAACCCAGAACCAGGACAATTTCGCTCCACCCGATCGAGTTGGTGTCTATGGTGAGCATCGTGGGCCCACAGCTGGCAAGGACCTACGGACCACTCGAGAGCCAATGTCGTGTTGCTATGCGTCCGTCTGCTCAGTCTTGGCGTAGACCTCCCTCCCAATGACAAAGATCGCCCGATCCGGATGGATAACCAATGATGAGGGTGAGTGAGACGCTGCAGCCTGGCCCCAAGGATGCAGCATCGCACCAGGGAACTTTCGCAAATGATGGCGCGTGTCATCGGCCAAACGACCAGACGGTTGGCCTCGGTCAGACGACGATGTTCAGCGAGCAGTCAACGTTCGTTGCCGACAACTCATGTCGTTGTGGGGGGTTAACCTACCCCTGGTTCCCAGGCCTTCAAGATAACAGCGTCGAGGAAAGGTGCGCTAGCCCGGTGGTCACAATTGCACCCGTCGCATGATGGTTGGCCGCCACCATAGCAAGCACAACAATTGGAACGGTGACGACCAGCACCGCGATGATCAACAAGATGCCGACCCACTTACCGCTCCAGGTCCGCTCGCGATTGCCTGTTTGCACGTCAACCTCCTGACACTTACGATTGTAACCTGCAAACCGACTAAAGCCCCAACTGATCAGATCGGGAGTAACTGTGTTTGAGCCCAACCGTGGTGTGATCGGAGTGTGGCGAACGATCTGGATCCAGCTCAGCAGAGCCCTGCTGGGTAGGGGGGCTGTACCGTCGTCGCATCAACCAGAATGGCAGGTTTAACAGCAAGAACAACCCGAATGCCACAATGCCTGCCACCACGATATACCACGGCCATGGACCGAATAGGTTAAGCACACTCCAGGTGTGTGGCGTTCGTCGAAGGAACATGTAGTTGCCCCCGGTGAAACGGTCCACCACGGCGGTCACACCGGTAAAGAGCAAGGTGACTCCATAGACACGTAAGACTGCAAAGGCTCGAGGATAGATGCGAAGACCAATGACCAGATAGAACGCAGAGGCCACGATCGCCAAATGTCCCAACGTGTATTGGAAGACTAGGAGATGCGAGAGTGTCCGAGGAAGGTCTGGCGTGATCAGGCCCTGTAGGCATCCGGCCAGAGCCCAAAAATAGATGATCTCAACAAGAAACTGGCTTCGCCACCAACAGGCTGCCGCCGCGACGAAGACTGCGAAGTCACAGAGATACAACGGGAGTCCATAGCTGGCGTGCCATGGGCCGTCGGTGAAGATGGTATGGAACCACAGGGCACCTTTCGCCAGAAGGATCACCGATCCGATTTTGGCGATCCAAACTCCTTTACGACTCGGATCTATTCGCGCGTAGTAACAGGCGATGGCTGTCACTACGATTGCCAACCCAATCCCTAGGAGGTACAAGATCAGGGTATCCTTGGTCACTACAGCCACTTTACGCTGAGTTCGCCTCTCCCTCGCCGAAATCTCTTTGGACTTCCTCATGATCGGCCTTCGACACACGAACGCTTCTTGTAGCGGCTATCCTCGGCGATCTCCAAAGCCACCCGACTCTGAACTGGACCTTTGCTGTAGCTGCGGGCCCGATGACACAGAGAGGTGCGTGTTGACCGTTTTGATGATCGTCGACACAAATCTCATCTGGAGCATCAGGTTTCCGGTGCAATGGTCCGATCCTTTTGTGAGAAACCCTAGAGTGAATCGAGTCAGGGCAAACCTGAGACCACGTGGTTGACAGGCGAGAGGAGCAGAAATATGCCGAAGTACTTGTTCTCCAGTGCCCGCATCAGGCCAAAGCGATCGCTCGTTGCAACGGCGCTGATCGTGGGGGCGGGCATCACCTTGGCGGCATGCGGATCGTCAAGCAGCCCATCATCGACCACGACCAAGTCGACGAGCTCGTTGTCGACCAAGAACTCCTCGAAACAGTCTTCAAACAAGGGCACTTCGACCTCCACCTCCAAGCAAGGGGGGCGTTGCCGCTCGGCCGACCTGGTTGCGCACATGACCTCGGTGCAGGGGGCCGCTGGGAGTGTGATCAGGACGTATACATTCACGAACACTGGTACGAACACCTGCACACTCGTTGGATATCCTGGGTTGCAGATGCTTACCTCCTCCGGCGCCAAGTTGACCACTACGGTCGTGAGGACTCCAGACACCGTGACCACCGCCAAGCTTGCCCACGACGTCAGCGTTGAGTTCTCAATGAAGTATGCCGCGCAGACCGGGTATGGCAGTCTATCATGTCCGACATCGACCTCCTTGGAGATCACGCCACCGAATGACTATCACTATCTGACCGTCACGGGCCCTGCTGGCAAGCTACAACCGTACGGTGGTACGACACAGGATTTGCAGTGTGGCATCATTGACGTTCAACCGGTGGCGCCGATTCCGTAGTGAGTCACGATTACCCCTTTGTTGGCAGCCGATTACTATCCTTAACGAAGGTTATTTCGTGTCGCCAAGGGAGATCTCATGTCAGATGCTAACGAACTACGATCTCTGGTCTCGACCTATCGAGAACTCGCGGCAAGAGTCGAACACATTGAGCGTGCGTTGCTCGCAGTGAAGTTGGAGTCGCCGGCACAACCACTGCGCCAGGTTGGAGCGCATTCACGAGCGATTGTTCGCGAACTCGAAGACGCTGTTCGTCGTCTTGAGCAGCGCGGTCACACGGCGTGACCAAGACAACTGGCTCTCGAGGCCAATGGACCCTTGGTGCCGCAATACTACTTCTGATTATTGGGATCGGTTTTGGAGGCGTCGATAACGTTGGAGCATCCTCGACCCACTCGATCGCCCACAAGGCGGTCCTCGATGCCCTCGTTCGTGCACTCTTGGGCGGTGTCGTCGTCGTCTTTGTTGTCGGCGTCGGTGTTCTCATTGCGCTAGCTCTTCGAAGTCCGGGTCGGCGCGGCGAACGTTTGCTGTTGCACCAGGATAACCCCTTCCCTCTTTGGCTTCGCCTCTTGGTCACCGCAGCCGCCATCTTTTTCCTGGTTTTCCTGGGCTTTGTCTTTGTCCTGCTTGCCCCTCGACGCAAACATCAAAAGACCGCCATCGAACACCTTGGCAACTCCTCATCCACCAGGCATGTGCCACCGCCTCCAGCACTCGACCATTTCAATTACCTTGTGCCGATCCTTATCGCGGTCGTGATTCTGATCGCCCTTGGAGCCGGGGACCTCCTGCGTCAGCGGCTACTGCGAAAGCGTCATCTGGGTCGCTTGCAACACTTGAGTGCTCACGGTCCAACGGCTCGAGTGACACAAGAGCTTGGCGAGATATCGGCCATCGACGACCCACATGACAAGGTGTATGCCTGTTGGGACTACGTTGAGGCGCGGCTTGGAGATATCGGTCTGGCCCGCCACCCATTCGAGTCACCAACCGAGTTCGCTCAAAGGATTGCTCGCACGCTGCCGTTCCCGGCGTTGGAGCTACAAACGATCGCTCCCCTCTTTGTTGAGGCTCGGTACTCGGACCATATTATCGAGGCCAAGGATGCCGACCTTGCCTACACGTTGACCGTCCTTTTGGATGCCGCCTGTGACCGAGTGACGGCTCATGCGTAAGTCAGTGCTCGTGCTTATCGCCTTGATCGCCGCTCTCTCGATTGCGCTTGCTTTTTTCCATATTGCGTCGACCTCAGACGCGATCCGGGGAGGGACGGTCGCGATTTGCGTTCTCATCGTGGTCGCTTCGCTCCCTTCGGAAGTCGTGGCTTGGTTAGGATTTGGTGTCGCAGAGCACCACAACTTCGACCAACCAATCGGTCAGGACCCCCTCGAGCTCTTGTTGTCAAGCTACTCGGTTGACAAGGGGGCCGAAGTTGCGCTTCGCAACACGCTGCTAGAGCTCGTGCGGGCTGCCCGGCTGCGCCACGACAGCGAGGCGATCGCAGAGCTCGAGGCCCAACTGACGCCTCAGGCCGACGACGACCCTGAGACCCGCAGGCTTGACGCTGAGCTCGTCGAGCAGATACTTCGCAGATTGGAGGACAGTTGGCAACCACACTAGGGGAATATCATCAAACGATCAAGGATGTCTTAGACGAGATGAATCGGGTGATCCACGGCAAGGATCAGGTGGTGAGTCTGGTCGTCTCCTCCGTCATCGCCGGTGGACACATTCTCCTCGAAGATGTCCCGGGGGTTGCCAAGACACTGCTTGCAAGGAGTCTGGCCACCGTCGTGGGGGTGGAGTTTGCCCGCATCCAGTTCACCCCGGATCTCTTGCCGAGTGACATCATCGGGATGAGCATCTGGGATCCCGAGAACCGCCGGATGAACTTTCAACGGGGTCCGATCTTTACCAACGTGCTTTTGGCGGACGAACTCAATCGTGCCTCGCCAAAGACTCAGTCCGCACTCCTTGAGGCTATGGCTGAGTCCCAGGTAACGGTTGATGGGGTCACGTATCCGTTACCCGATCCATTTGTTGTCATCGCCACCCAGAACCCGATCGAGTTCGAAGGAACATACCCCTTGCCAGAGGCCCAAGTTGATCGCTTCCTCACGTCAACAACCATCGGATACCCGAGCTCCCTCGACGAGCGCCAGGTCGTCGTCGATCACTTGCGCACGGGAACCGCAAACGTACCCACGTCAAAGGTTATCGACAGGGATCAACTTCTTGGCGCACGCCAAGTGTTGCAACAGATCTATGTCTCCGAGGCGATTATTGACTACATCGTGGCACTGACCCGTTATAGCCGTGAGCGATCGTCTGTATCGTTGGGGGCTAGCCCTCGTGGCTCCATTGCTCTCGCGCTGCTGGCCCGCGCCGGTGCCGCGGTGGCGGGCCGCGACTTTGTCACGCCCGAAGACGTCAAGGCTATGGCGGTTCCCGCCCTCGGACATCGAATGCGTCTCAGCCCCGAGGCATGGATCCGAGGGGTTCGTCGCGATAGCATCATCGCCGAAGCGATCCAATCGATTCCTGCGCCGGTCGCTGTTGAGGCGCCCAATAACGCACGGTGATGCAGCGCCAGTATACGCGACGCTTTGGTGCAGTGCTCATTGGCGCATGGACGGCCCTTCTGCTCGGATCGCTGACTGGTCCTGCCGTCGTCGTCGCAGGAGCTCCGTTGATGGTCATCGCCGTCGTTGGCCTCCTCTGGCCCCGCGATAACGGCGGTACGGTCACCTATACCCTGGCTGACAAACCGATCTGCTTCGAAGGTGATGAGCTGGGGCTTGAGCTCGACATTACCCCGTATCGACGCTTGCGCTATCGGGTAGTCCTGCGGGATCGAGGTCTGCTCGTTGGATCCTTTGCCGTCACCGCTGCCACCAGCACTATCAGCTTTGCTCTTGCCCATTTTGGCAGCGTGGACCTATCGGGGAGTTCGCTGATCAGAGAGGGGCCTTTTGGCCTCTTTGAGGACACGATGCCCCTGCGCCTCGACGATGCTGTCAAGGTATTTCCTCCCATCGAGGAGGTCGCGCCGATCATGCGAATGGTATCGGCACCCTACGCCGTTGGGCGACATCGATCGACGGTCAAAAGCCACGCGGGCCTCGAGTTTGTGGACGTGCGCCAGGCAGGCCCCGGTGATCCTTTGACCGACGTGAATTGGAAGGCCACGGCACGCACTGGTGCCATCTGGCTCAATGAACGCAGTAGTGAGCTGCCGCTCGATCTGGTCATTTTCCTCGACACCTTCCCATCGGCTGATCTCGCGCAGCGCACGAAACTCGCGTCCAACCTCGCCAGGGCCCACCTGCGCAACTTCGATCGGGTTGGATTGGTGGTGTTTGGAGGAACCATCGGTTGGCTTCCCCCGGCCACCGGACATTTTCAAGAGCGCCTCATTGGCGAGCGATTGCTCCTCGTGAGGCCGTATGAAAGTGCCGCGGATAAGCGGATTGATCTGATTCCAAAGACCGCACTCCCCCGTTCAGCCACCGTCATGGTGGTGAGCGGTTTGGACGACCCCAGAATCGTGCAGGCGATTCGAGACCTCAAGTTCGCCGGTCATCCGGTGATTGTGGTGCGGCCGACGGCCTCAGCGGTGCAGCCGTCGCTCAACCAAGTTACGCGCCTTGGTCTCTTGATCCGACGGCAACTCTTGGCCGATATCGCCAATCTGGACATCACGGTCATCGACCAAGACACCTGGCGAGAACGCACCGATGTCGATGTCTTCTAGTCATACGCAGGCGTCACGTGTCCTTGGCACGCTCTTGTTGGCAACGGGCGCCGTGCTTGGGGTGATCGCACCGTCGCACACCAGCCTCTTGTCAGAGGGTCTTGCTGGGGTTGGGATCATCAGTTGTGTGCTCGCAAGCTTGCTCCGCACACGAGCTACGACGTTGCTCGCCAGCGTGAGCACCGTGTGTGACCTGGCCACCGTGGCCGCATCACCACCGGTGCATGCAGCAGCCCTTATCGTCATGGTACCGCTTGGACTCAGCATCACGCTTGGCCTACTCTTTATCACCTCGCAACACTCGCCGGTCGCTAGCTTGCGGCCATTTGAATGGATGATCGTGCTCGGGTCGGGGGTGTTCGCCGCTCTTGTGGTGATTGTCGCGCTGATCACGCCCTTGACTGCGCTACCTCGACAGCTGCTCGCCGGCATGGGTACCATCGTCGTTCTCGGAGCCCTCTCCCGGCTTGCCATCCGGGCAAGAAGTCCCGGGAGTCCAGCAACCAAGAACCAAACAACGCCACGCGCTTCGTAGGTAGGCAACAGCTCGCGCAACCCAGCTCGACGCTAGCTATGAGGGCAGTGATCAGTCGTTGGCAAAGCGTTCGTTAATGGTGAGGAAACCTTCGCCAACGACCTGAATCTTGATAAGATTGGTGGTTCCGCGCACTCCAAAGGGAATACCAGCAACCAAGGCACAGACATCACCATTTTCACAGAGGTCAAGATCGATCGCTGCCTCGATCGCCTCCTGGATCATCACCTCGGTACTTGGAGACCGAGGGATCGTGACCGGGATTACCCCATAGCTCAGCGTCAACGAACGCGCCGCAAAGGCATCGGGGGTGGCACCCACGATGAGTACCGTTGGACGATAGCGCGAGATCGTTCGTGCAGAATGTCCAGATTCGGTCACCGCGACCACGACCTTGAGTGAGAGATTACGGCTCAGATCAGCGGCCGCAAACCCGATGGCATCCGCCGTGGACTGGATTGTTCTGGCTGGGTGTGTCAACAACGTCAGGCTCTGATCGGCAACGATCGCCTCGGTTGCTCGAGCGATCCGATCCATCTGACCGACGGCCTCGCTCGGATAGGAGCCGACCGCGGTCTCGGCAGAGAGCATGATCGCGTCGGTTCCATCGAGGATCGCGTTGGCGACATCGGAGGCTTCAGCCCGCGTTGGGGTCGGTGCACTGATCATTGATTCGAGCATCTGGGTGGCGGTGATCACCATCTTCCCTCGGGCGTTCGCAAGATGGATGATCCTCTTTTGCTCAATCGGGACCTCTTCCACGGGGATCTCAACGCCTAAGTCACCACGGGCCACCATGACTGCGTCGGCAGCATCGATGATCTCAGCGATGCGGCCTAAGGCATCGCGACGCTCGATCTTTGCTACAAGCCTGGGCGTGTTCGGGCTCTCAAGATTGTTGCGTATGAAATCCCGAGCCAACATCAAATCCTCGGCTACGCCAACGAACGAGAGGGCAATGAAGTCAACCTCCTGTTCAAGCAGGAAGAGGGTGTCCTGGTAATCCTTGTCGGTCATGGCAGGAATGCTCAAGTGTGAGTCGGGTAAGTTGACTCCCTTGCGAACGGAGAGCGATCCTCCTTGGGTCACCAGCACGCTGATCCCACGTTCGTCGCTGGCTTGGACAAGACCGCGCACGGCACCGTCGGCGAAGGCGATACCATCTCCGGGCTCCACCTCTCCGAGGACACCGAGTGAGGTAATTGCGATCGCATCCGGTTGATCGGCTGGGTCACCCTCGGTAACGAGAAACTGGTCGCCAGGCTTGACCAAATGCAGTCGCGATGGGAGATCGGTGATCCTCAGTTTTGGCCCACAGAGATCTCCAAGGATCCCGATGGTCGACCCGGTTCGCAGCGCTGCAATACGAACGTGTTCGATGGTCGCTCGATGTTCCTCGAAGGTGCCGTGTGACATGTTGATACGCGCAACATTCATGCCCGCTTCGATCAGGGCGACCAACTGCTCCACCCCCTGCGAGGCGGGCCCAATACTACAGACGATCTTGGTACGTCGTGGTCCGTTCATAGAGACTCCAGTCCAGTTTCTCTATCACCCTAACGGGACCGCCGAGCCGCCAAGTTGAACCGTGGCGCCCCATTTACGCCCAACGAGCAACAAGGTCCTTTCGCCACGGTGTCAAGCGAATTGAAGGATTGCGCCAGCGCCTTCGGGTGCATACCTTAACGGGCTGCACCCACTATCGTGCCCGTGTCACGCTTGGTCAGTTCGACTCCTGGAGAGACCGTGCGAGACGGAGGAGAAAGCCCCGAATGCTCGAGTCAGCGAGACGATGAAAGACCGCTTGGTCCATCAGCTGACCGGGTCGACCCAGTGGGGCACGGTAGGTTCCCTCGAGCCATAGTTGACTCGCCCCTTGTTCGAGCCCTGAGACACCCAGCGTCCCCTCAAAGGTCGGCAACAGCCTTGACCGCGAAACTGGCGCCCAGGTGATCGGGAAGATAACGCTATCGCGAGACCTTGATGGTGCAGCCAGCGTCACGACGACCGAGGCCCCAAAAATCTTTGCCGCCCTCAGTCCCATCTTCGCCTGCACCGGGCTCTGGCTCAATCTTGTCCCGGTGATGAGCTCACCAAGCCAACTGGAGGGATGCTGGGTGATTTGCAGGGCCGCTGCCTCCCAGTCCATATCCAGGTCGACAAAATCACGGACAAAACGAACCGGCTGGCCCTCGCCACCCAAGGCTGCGTCGTTGTCTGCGTACTCAACCACGATACTTCATCTCCCTCTCAATCGTAGGCAAAATAGACGATCACGGCCCACAATGCCGATTGCGTGTGACTTTAGTCCCCTAGGAAGAGGACTCTTGGGGTCCCTTTGTTCCAGGCTGTGTTCCAGGCTGCTCATCACCGCCTGAACCCACCGAGATCAGCAGCATAGCCCCAACGATGATGGCACCGCCAATCCATCCGAAGAGTCGTTGCCGTTGATGGAGGGCCACTAGGGCAACCAGCGCTGCGAAGACCGGCTCCATTGAGTAGATGATCGATATCTCGATGGAGTCGAGCCAACGCAGGGACCAGGTCTGGGCGAGAAAACCGACCGCCGAAGCCCCAATCCCGTTGATGATAACCGTCAACCAAGCTTCACCGGAGGCGTGGGCGGGCCACAGCCCTCCTTGACCCGGCACCAGCGTCACCAGCCCGGCGAGCACAGCGACCGTCATCATCTGTAGCAAGGTAAACCGTGCTACCTGGACGTGATCGATAACAAACTCCACCACCACGAGCTGCATGGCGAAAAACATCGCGCACGCGAGCATCAGCGCTACACCCAACAGATGTCCTGCCCCCGCGGGGGCTGCGAGTAGGTAGAGCCCCGCAAGCGCTAGAATTGTCGCCCCAATCTGGAGCTTGGATGGCCGACGATGGAAAAAAAGGAGCAGAATTGGTACCAAAATCACCGAGAGTCCGGTGAGAAAGCCCGACAGCGATGCCGAGATGAACCGTTGACCCTCTGTCTGGGTCAGATAGCCGCCAAAGAGCAACGCTCCAGTTGCAACACCAGCTCCAACCTCCCTTTGGGCCAGATCACGCCAGAACGACCGATGACGTCCGAAGATCACCAATAAGAACACCGAAGCCAGCGCGAAGCGAAGGAAGGTTAACGTAGGAGCGGTAATCGAGTGAAGCGCAACCTCGTTGAGCGAGAACGTGGCTCCCCAAAGAGCGGTAATTGCGAGCAGGCTTGCCCGAGCTCGTCGGTGCCGGGAATTCACCGGATGTGAACGCTCATCGCGATGCGGCCAGATATGCTACCCTGCACATGAGTAACTCCCCCCTCAATTCTTCACGAATAGCTGACTATATCTCGAGTATCGAGACGCTGTTCTACCTTATCGTAGCGCTGTTCCTGGCGGTGATGGCTGCGGCGGTGCTCTACCAAGCGGTCCATGGACTCATCGGCATCGACCTCAATGGCAATGTCACGCGAGCCCTGGTTGGTACCTTGAATGAGATCCTATTCGTGATCATCTTGTTGGAGCTGATGAGCACCGTCTACAACCACCTCAAGCACGGAGGCTTTCAGCTTCGCCCCTTCCTCATCATCGGCATCGTCTCATCGGTTCGAAGGATCCTGGTGCTTGGCGCCCAGCTCTCAACGCTGCACGAGACGAGTGCAAGCGCCCCGCAGTTTCATGCGTCGATCATAGAGTTGTTGGTTGAGACGCTGGTGGTGCTCGCGTTGACCGTCGCCCTCTACCTCCATGCCCTTAGCCGCCGAAAACGCAAGCAGCGCTCGGCGACTAGTGACGTCCATCCTCAGTAAGTATCGGATTCCTGGCGGCTCGCGCCTCATCGAGTCGGCGGACCGGCGTGTTTTGTGGCTGCGCCAAGACGACTTGGGGATCCTGCTTTGCCTGCTCTACGATCTCTTCAAAGGCACGAGCAAGCGCCTCCAAGGTCTGTGGTGACTCGGTCTCTGTGGGTTCGATCATGAGCGCCTCGTGCACGACCAATGGGAAATACACCGTCGGAGCGTGAAAGCCAGCATCGAGCAGGGCCTTCGCGACGTCGAGTGCACGGACTCCCGTCTGGGTCTTGAGCTTCTCGGCTGAGACGACAAACTCGTGCATGCACGGTTGCTCGTAGGCGACGTCGAAGGTGCTGGCGATACGGGCCTTGAGCCAGTTGGCATTCAGAACCGCAAGTTCGCTCATCCGCTTGAGACCGTCGCGACCGAGATAGCGCATGAACGCGAGTGCTCGCGCAAGGACCACTGCGTTGCCATAATAGGCGTGGACTCGACCGATTGATCTGGGAGGGGTCACCCACGAATAGGTCGCGCCACCATCGAGCGATCGAGGAATCGGTCCTGGAAGGAAGTCCACAAGACGCTCGACGACCGCCACCGGTCCGGCACCAGGTCCGCCACCGCCGTGAGGGGTCGCAAATGTCTTGTGGAGGTTTGAATGGACGATGTCGAACCCCATGTCACCAGGTCGGGCCACACCGACGATCGCATTGAGGTTCGCTCCGTCATAATAGGCGAGGCCATCAACGGCATGAATCACCGCCAAGATCTCCTGGATCTCTTGCTCGAAGAGCCCAAGGGTGTTGGGGTTGGTTAACATGATGCCTGCGGTGTCATCGTCCACCAAGGCACGAAGCTTGGCGAGATCGACGAGCCCATTGGGTCCACTCGGTACCGTTACGGCCTCGAACCCAGCGAGGGAAACTGACGCAGGATTCGTGCCATGCGCAGAGTCAGGGATCACGACCTTCGAGGGGTTGCGACCGTTGGCCTTATGGTAAGCCCGCATAATCAACAAGCCGGTCAACTCGCCACTGGCGCCTGCTGGGGGCTGAAGCGTGGCTTGGGCCATGCCGGTCATTTCACACACGTAGTGCTCGAGTTCGTTCAAGAGTCGAAGCCAACCCTGGATCGCCTCTGGCGGCGTCAAGGGATGGACGTTTGCAAGGCCGTCGATCGACGCGATCTGATCGGCAAACTTGGGATTGTACTTCATGGTGCACGAACCAAGCGGATAGGCACCAAGGTCAACCGAGTAGTTACGGCTAGCGAGGCGGGTGAAGTGACCAACGAGATCACGCTCAGATACCTCGGGCAGGCCAACCGGCTCCTCACGGAGCCACTCGCCGATGCTCGTAAGATCCATCTCGGGCACCTCAGTATCTCGGAGCGAATACGCCCGCCGATCAGCGACCGAGAGTTCAAAGATGGTTGGCTCTTCGGCGTCACCGACCAATGGAGCCGAGGAGGCCTTGCCTCCGGCTGCGCTGTGTGTCAGAAAGCTCATTGCAGTTCCTTTCCCAGGGTGTCGACAAAGCGGTCAATCTCGGCTTTGGAGCGGGCCTCGGTGACGGCCATGACGATCCGATCATCGGTTTCTGGCGGGACAACGCCAGCCAAATAGCCATGCGCCAGCATGCGGTGGACGAGCTCGGTGGCGCTCATTGGAACGGGCACCGTAAATTCGCGGACAAACCGAGTCGTGCGCGAGGCGAGCCCGATCTCACCCAGTCGCGCCGCCAGATAGTGGGCACCGTCATAGTTGCGCCGTGCAAGCTTGGCAAAGCCAGCCTTACCGAGCCAAGACAGATGGATCGCAGCTTGGATCGCCATCAGGGTTTGGTTTGTGCAGACGTTTGAGGTGGCCTTCTCGCGACGAATATCTTGCTCACGGGTACGAAGGGTCGTCACAAAGGCTCGTCGATCATCGAGGTCGCGGGTCTCACCAACAAGCCGGCCAGGCATCAGTCGGACGTAGTCTTGCTTAGCGGCGAACAGACCGAGTAGTGGGCCACCAAACGAAAGCGGTATGCCAAGCGATTGCCCTTCGGCCACGACGATGTCAGCGCCCAGCGTGCCGGGCGACGCAAGCAGCCCTAAAGCGATGGGGTCGGCGACAACGATCAACAGGGCCCCAAGCGAGGTTGCCAGTGCCCGAAATTCATGAAGATCCTCGATCGCACCGAAATAGTTCGGGTACCCGATGATCACCGCCGCCACCGGTCCATCAGGCCTAGCCTCAGGGACGATCGTCGTATCGTCGGTACCAAGCTCAAGGGTGGCAACGTCGATCTTGGTTCCTGCACCAAAGGTGGCGAGCGCTTCTCGATAGTTTGGGTGGACTCCCTTTGACACGATGACACGGTGCTGCTTGGTATAGCCCACCGCCATATTGACCGCCTCAACCAGGCTCGCAGCCCCATCGTAGAGTGAGGCATTGGCGATGGGGAGCCCAAAGAGTCGGGCGATCATGGTCTGGAACTCAAACAACGCTTGTAAGACGCCTTGGGCAACCTCCGGCTGATAGGGCGTATACGCCGTGACGAAGGCTGCTTGGGTGCCGAGATGTCGTGCCGCTGCAGAAAGATCATGGTCGTAGACTCCTCCCCCAGCAAAGCTAATCAGGGAGCTGCGAACCGCGCTGTTAGAGGCCCCGTAGTGGGCAAACTCCTCGATGACATCGATCTCGGAACGATCTTCGGGAAGATTCAGCGCTTCACTGCGCCGCAGTGCGATCGGGATTGACGCATACAGCTCATCCAAGGATGTCAGCTCAAGATCGGCCAGCATCTGGCGGATCTCCTCATCGGTGTGTGGGGCAAAAGACGGCAAGCCATCCTCCTTCTTCAGTGTCTCGTCAGTTACGTTCAGGCGGGTACGAAATCGGCTTGTGAACTCGACTGTGGCTCCGTTTGGATCTCAATCTTGTCACTTAGCCTCACTCTCTCATCCTGCGCCCTATGGTCTTGCGCTCTATGGTCTTACACTCATTGGTCATGGGCAGCCGCACTGGCATCCCATGGTTTACAGGAGCCATGCTGGACACAAAGGAACCTCTACAAAGGCACGACATTGCACGCATCTAGGTGAGTGCGGCAAACGGATAGGCGCAACGGGTAATCGGCACGCGAAGCTCTCCTCGATGAAGAACTAGTGCGTCCGGGGCCCCAGCATCAAGGAATCCGAGGCCGATTCCTTCTTTGCGCAGCGGAGAATAACCGCCACTCGACACCCAGCCAACCTCATTGCCATCAGCATAGATTCGCTCACCGGTGCGCAATGGAGCTCGGGTGCCGGTGGTGAGGCCGTTCAAGAGTGGGGATACCCCGGCTTCGCGCTGGGCCAACAGCGCCGACTTGCCTGGAAAGTCGCCCTTATCAAACTTCACAACCCAATCGAGTCGGGCATTGAACGGCGTCAGGTTCTGGCCAAGTTCATGTCCATGGAGCGGAAGGCCGGCCTCAAGTCGAAGGGTATCACGTGACCCAAGTCCACATGGTTGGACGCCAGCGCGAATCAGATCAAGGAAACACGCCTCAGCTCGTTCGTTGGGTATCGATAGTTCTACCCCATCGCTGCCCGTGTAACCTGTACCAGAAATTACGATTGGGGCGTCTCGATAACGGCCCGTCACGATCCGGTTCTTGGACGGCAACTCGTCCACCCCAAGGACGGATCGGACGTACGTCCGAGCCTGGGGCCCCTGAACCGCAAGGATCGTTCGCTGATCTGTGACATCAACCCCACCGACACTGGCGAGGACGTTGGTTGTGTTGGCAGCGTTCGGCATGACATCGAAGCCATCGCTCGCCAGCCACCAAACGATGATATCGTCAAGGACCGATCCTGTGTCGTCCAACAGATGGGTGTATTGGGCTCGGCCTGGTCCGATGCGACTGAGGTCGTTGGTGAACACCGACTGCAATCGGTCAAAGGCATCAGACCCTTGTACCCTGACCGTGCCTAGATGGCTCACATCAAAGACGCCAGCGTCGTTACGGACCGCGAGGTGCTCGGCGATCGTCCCAGCAGGATACGCCAGTGGCATTTCATAGCCGCCGAATTGCGTCATTTTCGCACCGAGCCCCAGGTGGGTCCCATGCAGAGCAGTGGTCTTCATCACTTCTGACATGCTAACGGCCCTCGGTAGCCTTACCCAACATTCTTGCTGGGCACCATCGAAAGCTCGACCTGTTCAGTGGTGTACGTCCGGCAGAGTCGCAGCCGGTGGTCCATGTGGTTGAGTTCAACTCGAACACACGCCTGCTGAGCGCACCAGTTCTCCAAGCACTCAAGCGCCTCTTCGGTAGTCCCAAAAGCTACAAATGTCCCCTGTGCCCTCGTCACGTCCTGAGCAGTGTGCAGGTAAGGCTGATACCCGATCAACAAGGACTCGTCGGCACGCATGACGTTCGTGATCATCACCTCGGGTTCATAGGCCATAGTGGTAGCGAGGTGATTGGCATTAAATTCCGCTGCACGCTTGGCCCGAATGGAGTTCATGAAACGAGTGTGGCGCTTCCAGCCCACCAAGAAGGCGATGACACCCATCAAGACAATGGTCGATGGGAAAACGACGAGCGAAAGCATGGATCCCTGGGGCACACTACCTATACTACCCCACCCTGGGAACGCTAGGGGGAATTCCGAAAATACCGCCGAGACCTACAAGGTCTATGCTAAAAGCCGTGAGCTCACGTTCTGTAGCATCCGTCATCGTCACCGCGGTCCCCTCCGTCATCACGGCCATACGGCTCGTACTCCTCGTCCCTGTCTGGCTTCTCTTGCTACACGATCGACACGACGTAGCGGCCGCCATCCTTCTCGCCGTTATGGGCGTCACTGACTTCCTTGATGGCTATGTGGCGCGACGAACGGGTGCTGTCACGACCTTCGGAAAGGTTTTTGACCCCTTCTCAGACCGAGTGGTGCTTATCGTGATAGCCGTGGCAGCGTTGGTCGATCATCTCGTTCCGACGTGGCTCCTCATCATCGTATTGTTGCGAGAGCTTCTTGTAGCGATAACCGTCCTCGGCGACCTGGTCGTTCATCGTCATCGCAATGATGTTGTCTGGATCGGCAAGGCGGGTACCTTCGGCTTGCTGCTAGGCTTTCCATTGGTAGTTCTTGGCGATGGATTGAGTCAGATGCTGATCAAGGATTCCGCGATCGTTGTTATGGTGGTCGCGGTTGCGTTCTTGTACGTCGCTCTCGCTCTCTATGCCCTAAACTTTGTGAGAACAGCTCACCGGAAGGAACTGCCAGAGTCGGACTGACGTTGATTCGTTGTCCAAAGGGAGGCTTTCATGCAGGCAGTCATTATCGCAGGAGGAGAAGGCACCAGGCTACGGCCCCTGACGAGCACCACGCCAAAGCCGATGTTGCCGATCGCAAACAAGCCGATGATTGGACATGTGGTGGAGCTGCTTGCTGCCCACAACGTCACCGATATCATCGTCACCGTCGCGTACTTAGGCAACGCGATCCGCAACTACCTCGGTGATGGCTCTGAGTTCGGGGTCTCGGTCCGCTATCTGCAAGAGGAGACACCGCTCGGCACGGCAGGAGCGGTTGCCCATGCCCGGCATCTGCTGCGAGGAACGTTTCTTGTCCTGAGTGGCGATGTGCTAACCGACGTCAACCTCACCGATGCCGTCCAGTTTCATCAACGCCGCAATGCGGCCGCGACGATGGTTCTCACATCCGTGGACGCCCCGACCGAGTTCGGCATCGTCGCAACCGGCGAAGCAGGGCGAGTCGAACAGCTGATCGAGAAGCCCAGCTGGGGAGAGGTCTTTACTGATACGGTCAACACTGGCATCTACGTGCTGGAACCGGAGGTACTTGACGCTATCCCCACCGACCGTGCAGTCGATTTCTCAAGTGAGGTCTTCCCACGGCTGCTCGACGAGGGTGAGGCGCTCTACGGGTATGTCTCTGAGGGTTACTGGGCGGATGTAGGAACATTTGGAGGCTTCTTCCAAACCGGCAGAGATATCCTTGATGGCCGCACCCATACCCAGCTCGAGGGTTTTAGCTTCCAGGGCGGGGTCATGATCGGCAAAGATTGCAACGTCGATCCAACCGCCAAGATCGAGGGACCAGCATTGATTGGGGACTATGTCTATCTCGGTCCCGGGGTCGAGATTCGTCCATACACCGTTATCGGTGACAACGCTCGTATCGAGACAGGCTCGGTGCTCTCAGGCGCAGTGCTCTTTGACCATGTCTTCGTGGGAGAGGCCACTCGGATACGCGCGGCAATCCTTGGTCGAGGTGCCGAAGTCCGATCGCGCTCTGTGGTCAACGATGGGGTGATCGTCGCCGATGGCGTCTATGTCGGGCGTGAAGCGGTGCTCGCCCCGGACATCAAGATCTATCCGGCCAAGAAGATCGAAGCCCTCTCGACGGTCACCAACTCCATTGTGTGGGAGGCCGGATCGCCGAGAACGGTCTTCGGTCCCCTTGGCATTGCGGGCCTCGCCAACATCGATATCACGCCGGAGTTGGCCTGTCGTATTGCCATGGCTTATGGCTCGATGCTGCCACCGAACTCAGTCGTCATGGCAGCGCGAGACACCTCGCGCTCGGCTCGAGCGATCAAACGGGCGATGATGGTAGGGTTCAACTCCGTCGGCATGGGGGTTGAAGACCTGGAGGTCTCCACCCTTCCGGTGTTGCGCCACCTGGTGGCCCACTCCGATAGCCTGGCAGGTGTTCGTGTCGCCCTCGATCCTGGGGAGCCGCAGGGGCTCCTCATCCATCTCGTCGATGAAAACGGCTGCGACCTCACCTCGAGTGCCAGGCGCAAGGTCGAACGCGCCCTAGAGCGGGAGGACTTCCGCAGGGTATCAGGCTCAGAGGTTGGAGATCTACGCGCGTATCCGCGTTCGTTCGAAAGCTGGAAGGCAGAGATCAACGCGCGCCTACCGATGCAGCGGATACGCAGGCTCGGAGCAAAGATCGTGATCGACTTCTCGTTCGGTAGCGGCAATCTTTCTCTTCCACAGCTGCTGAGCTCGCTTGGGATGGATGTTCTGGCGGTCAACTCTTACCCGTCAACCATTCGCTCTATCACCCACGAATCCGCCAACCAACTACAGACCCTCTCCCGGCTGGTGGTTGCCTCATCGGCGCAGCTCGGTCTCCTGGTGGATCCCGGGGCGGAACGGATTACCGTCGTCGACGACGAGGGCACCGTCATCAGCCATGCCGAACTCGCTGCTTTGCTCACCAAACTGGTGATTCAAAGCGATGGCATCGAAGAGGTCATCGCCCCAGTCAATATGCCGAACACCCTCGAAACGCTCGCAGGCGACGCGGGCGTTGAATTCACCTGGGCAGGACTCGACCTTAATGACATCAGCACCAAGGTCCGAGCGAGCGAGCGGCCAGCCCTTGGGGTCGGTGGTCAAGGTATCTTCCTCTTTTCGAACCTCACTTCGGTGCCCGACTCCGCCGTGAGCCTCGGTTACCTACTCTCCGGGCTTGAACATGTGCGACAACCGCTCTCACGTCTGCGCAGGTCGGTCACCGTACCAAAGGTCCATGTGGATGAGATTGCGGTCAGTTACGCGCAGATGGGCTACACCATGCGTGCGCTGCGCACGTGGGCCGAGGCGGACCCTCACGCCGACCTCATCGCTATCGACGGCATCCGGGTGTCTGACAAGGACCGCTTCTGGCTTGTCGCCCCCGATCAGCTCGAGCCCTTACTCAAGGTATGGGTCTGTGACAACGATGATGTTGCAGCAAGGGCGATGATTGCGACGCTCCACGAACGAGTCCGTGTCATTCGCGATGCTGCACCGTATCCAAGCTGAGCCCAGGCAGTGCAACACGGTGGGCAAAACCTAACATTGTCAGGATGCAACTCGGTTTTTTCCTCAGTGAGTGAGCACAGTCGGCGCCGACCCGTTAGCCTTGGCAACTATGAACTTTCCAGAGCATCTTCTCTATACTGCAGAGCATGAGTGGGTAGCCATCGTTGATGGCACGGCGACCATGGGTATCACCGACTACGCACAAGACGCCCTCGGCGACGTCGTGTTCGTCGGGTTGCCCGAAGTCGGACGTCAGGTGTCGATCGGCGACTCGATCGCAGAGGTTGAGTCGACAAAGTCGGTCTCTGACATCTTCGCTCCTGTTACTGGCGTCATTGGTGAAGTCAACAGCCGACTGAGCGAGAATCCTGAGCTGTTGAACACGGAACCCTATGGCGAGGGTTGGATCTGTCGAATCAGCGTCGAGGGTGAGAACGCCGACCAGCTCCTTGACGTCGCGGCGTATCGCAAGCTCCTCAACAGCGAGTAGTCCATGTCCGTGTGCCCCCGATGTAATGAGGTCAACCCCCCGAGCGCCCACTTCTGCTCGGCGTGCGGTTCGAGCCTATTTGAACGCCCCGACGAGACCACGGGCTCGATGGAGGTGCTCGATGCCACGCTCCTCGGGGTCCATCGTGAAGAGTCAGGAGGGATCGAGCCCGAAGGAGGCTACGGTTACCTGATGATTCAGATGGGTCAAGAGGCAGGCTCCTGGTTTCAACTAGACCGATCAACGATGAGCATTGGGCGGCACCCTGACAGTGATATCTTCTTGAATGATGTGACGGTATCGCGGCGCCACGCCGAGGTCACCCTCAAAGGTGACGACTACTACATCAAGGATGCGGGATCGCTCAACGGGACCTACGTCGATCGAGAGCGAGTTGAGGAGGAGAAATTGTGCCCGGGCAACGAGATACAGATCGGCAAATTTCGCATGCTGTTCCTGCGCCAGGAGCTGGACCGCTGACAGCCCACCCTCGTTGGGAGGTATTGCGGGGCGACTCTGAACAAGAGTTTTCAATCAAAGAGGTCTTGGGGCTCCTGCAGGAGGAGTTTCCAGAAGTTACCATCTCCAAGATTCGTTTTCTTGAGAGCCAAGGCCTCATCGCACCTGAACGCAATGCTGCAGGATATCGAAGGTTCTTTCAACCCGACATTGAGCGCCTCTGCGAAGTACTGAGGCTGCAAAAATCCACCTACATGCCCCTGCGAAAGATCAAGGAACACCTCGACGCAGACACGCGCGTCGATCTGTTCTCACAAGAGATTGATGAACCAGAGGTGGCAAACGAACCACACCAGGACATCTCGAGCGACGCTGATGCTCCAAGTCTACGGGCATCAATGCCAAACTCGCCTGCCTCCACCACCCGACCGGAGCTTTTCCCGCTTGGTGAACTCGCGCGTCTGACCGGCGCCACAACGACCAGTATTGATGAGATGATCCGCAACGGCCTCATCGCCGGGGTGATGGTTGCCGGAGAACGACACTTTACGCCAACCGAGATCGAGATTGTTCGGGCTGTTCACTCCTTCTCCAAATTTGGGCTTGAACCGCGCCACCTGAGACACTATCGAACCTCAACTGAGCGAGAGGCGGGCCTGATCGAACAGCTGCTCGCCCCACTAGTGCGCCAACGAAGTCCTGAAAGCCGGCACAGAGCGGCCGAGGAGCTCGAGGAGCTCGTCGAGCTTGGAGCGGGGCTCCGGGGGCTCCTGCTCGACAACGCCCTCGCCCAACTCAAAAAACTAACCGATTACTCATCTGAGCGACCGTCGTTGTGACCTTGGTTGCTTGATTGCTCTTGGGTTGGAAACTCGCTGCGTTGTTGCTCTGTATACGATGTGTTGTCGCTTGATGCGGAATCAGGCACCGCTTCACCATAGGATTCGTAGAGCTCGTCTTCGGTCTGCAGCGGCGGCCGAGACAGCGCAATGCCAAACACGATCATGAAGAAGACCCCTCCGATGATCGCTGAAAATCCGAGTGCCTTCGAGACGAAGAATGCACCAATGATGCAGACGACAAGAATTCCAGCGACAATCAGTACTATCGGTTTGCGCATGACGACATACTCCTCTCGTCAATCGAGCGTAGAACGCTCGACACAACGGCCGTTGAAGCTGCCAATTTGCAAATTCTAGCAGCGAGCACTACCACCACCTTGTTCGCCGTCTGCCCTCATCCGATCGTGGCTCTGGAATATTGTGATATGGCAAGACAGGTTGGGCAAGTCCGGAAGGCCCCTGGAACATGGCAACGGTGCTGTCGGTGACGGCCAACCCTACAGCCAAACTGGGGGCTTATGAGCTGCTACAATCGTAGATATGTACAACAGGCGTCAGCTACACGTTGCGAGTGGATCGTAGACGACCTTACTCCGAAAAGTCCTCCGGCTTGATAGATTTGAGGAAGTCGCGAAACTCTCCTACGATCTCTTCTTGTTGAACGACCTCTCCTTCGGAATCAACCTGCGTGTCATCGAAGACGGTTCCCTCGGCGTTCATCACTGCCTCATCGATATAAATGAATGCGTTGCTGCGGATCGCGAGTGCGACAGAGTCCGAAGGCCGGGCGCTGATGCGGTGTTCGATACCGTTGGCAACCAGCGAAATCTCGGCGTAGTAGGTTCCATTACGCACTTCGGTGATCGCTACTTGCGTGATCTGGGCATCTAACTCTTCGAGGAAGAGACAGGCGAGATCATGAGTCAGGGGCCGCGGAGGGTCAACATGAGCAATCGCCAGATCGATGGCATTGGCCTCTGGGACGCCGATGAAGATCGGGACGACCCGAAATGGCGCTGACAACTCTTGCAACAAGAGCACCGGCGAATTCGAGCGAAGATCCACCTTCACGCCTGCAACCTCGACCTCTACCATCGCTCCCATTCTAGCGCTACCTCATCGTCGCAACGAAGCATCTCGTCAACTCGCCAGGCGCCAATCCAGGAGGAACCATGAGGATGGGATCCATCGTCAACCGAGGCGATTAAGGACTGAGAGTCCAACTGCGGATGCCAGGTCCTCAAGATGGGTCGTTATCCACGAGAACTGATTCAGCGCCATCACGACACCAAAAATCAACAGAATCGCTGCAGACCCGACGGTTACGACACGATTGTGCCGCTTCATGAACTGGATGGCCCCTATGGCTCGAGTAAAGAGGAGCCCTGTGGCCAAGAAGGGAATCGCAAGCCCAACGGAGTAGGCCAACAACAAAAACATGCCTTTGAGCAGTAATGATTGTGTCGCAGCAATCGCCAACACCGAGCCAAGAATCGGTCCGATGCAAGGTGTCCACCCAAAGGCAAACGCCATTCCTGCCACTGGAGCAGCGAACTTGCCAAAGCGTTGCAGTCGCGGATGGAAGCGACGTTCCATGGCGAGTTGGGGTGCAACGGTAAACTGCGTGAGAAGAAGAAACAGGGCCATGACGATGAGCACGACTCCACCGATGCGTTCAATTGCGACGTGATCACGCGCTAACTCCTGCCCAAGTGCCGACGCGGTGAGGCCAAGCGCCGTGAAGACGACCGTAAAGCCAGCCGCAAACAGCAAAGTCGAGGTGGTGACCTTTCGAAGTTGAAGGACGCTCCCCTGGGAGAGCTCAGTAGCGTCGAGGCCAGAAACCACCGACAGGTAGGCTGGAACCAAGGGAAGAACACACGGGGAGAGAAATGAGATCACTCCTCCACCGAAGGCGATCACGTAGCTCCCAGTAATTCCCACGACTTCAGTATAGGAGTCAATCGCGTGCAACCTTGAACCGCGGTTAGCGATCTCTCATCATGGCGCTTTGGCACCGCGTTTGAGAGCCTGAGTGAGTGGCGGGAATCTGGCCTATCGCCCTATTCTCTGAGTTTGGCAGCAGAGGGCCGATTCACGTGTTGTCGTAGCTGGTGCCTTGACCTATCATGGTGGTAACGAACGGAGGTGTGGTGGTGACGTTTCACTATCTTGGGCTGCTCACGGCATGGTCACTGAGTCCGTTTTCAGTCGCCGTACTCTTTGCGTTGGTGGCGCTATGCGCCTGGTATCTCGATGGCGTGCTTAAGGTGCGTGCCAAGGGACGTACCTGGTCAAACGCTCGCGTCGCTGCCTTCCTCGGTGGTGCCTTGGCGATTGAATACGCCCTCGGGGGTCCGGTGTCGGTGTATGTCATGCGCTACTTCACCGCCCACATCGGCCAGCACCTGCTGTTGATGATTGTCGCGCCAGGACTCCTCTCGCTGTCGGCACCCGTGACCCTTGCCTTACAAACCAGTAGGCCCCGAACCAGGAAGCTCATCGATGGCTTCCTGCACTCAAAGTTTCTCCACGCAGTCACCTTCCCGCTCGTTGTCTTCGTCCTCTACTACGGCGTGATGTGGTGGTTTTTTACCTCAACTGCAATTGGGTACGCGATGGCCCACATGTGGCTTATGGACATCTTGAACCTCATGTTCTTCGCCGGCGGCGTGCTCTTCTGGTGGCCACTGGTCGGTAAAGACACGATCTTGCACTGGAGGCTCGGCTACGGAGGGCGGGTCTTCTCGCTTGCCATCGGGATACCGTTTGAGACCTTCTTAGGGATCACGATCAGCTCCAACAAGGTATCTCTGGCTCCCACGATCTACTCGCTCGGCGACTGGCACGCTGGGGGTCAGGTGCTTTGGGGGGCTGGCGAAGCGATGACGACTATTGGGCTCGCCATCGTCATCGGTAGCTGGATCGCATCCGAAGATCGCGCACACCGGCGCATGAACGCAAGCCGCGATGCCTTTCCACTATCAACGCGTGGTGAAGGAATGCCAAAGGAGTATTACTGGGCGCAACAGATTATCGCCCGTACTCCCGCTGACTCTCCGGTGCATCAGGAGGCGCTGGTGGTCTTGGCCCAGATCGCTCGCGAGCAACACCAGGATGCTCTCTCAGGGATGAATGGAGCCACCCGACCGGAGCCCGAAGCCACCGAAGCCGATAATGTCACCGCCACTACCCAGGTTGGGCCGCTCGATTAGTCAGTTCGTGCATCTCCGGTGACACCGATGGCGCGGGGGTGCGCTGCGTTGTAGACCTTGGCGAGATGGGCGGTGGAGACTTTGGTGTAAATCTCAGTCGTGGCGATCGAAGCGTGTCCAAGCAGCTCCTGGACTACTCGCAGGTCAGCTCCAGCCTCTACGAGATGCGTTGCACACGAATGACGGAGGGTGTGTGGTGAAAAACGCCCCCCGAGCCCAACGGCTTGTGCCCGTTGCTTTAATGCGAACCAGGCGCCTTGGCGTGTCAACCTGGTCCCCTTGGCATTCACAAAGACGGCTCGCTCGAGCGGATGATGGCGAGTGAGGTGTTGGCGTGGCTCGCCCATGTAACTTTCGATGGACTCGGCTGTGACCGGCGGAATTGGCACCAGCCGCTCCTTGGCGCCCTTCCCGGTGACCGTCAGCCAGAATGAGACCGTGCGAAGGTCCTCAAGGTCGAGGCTGACCAGCTCGGAAATTCGCATGCCGGAGGCGTACAGAAGCTCGAGCATCGCGCGATCGCGCGCGCCAATCGCATTCGTCGGCTGGGTGGACTCAAGTAGGAGCACCGTCTCTGCTACCGATAACGCCTTAGGAAGTGTTGGCACGACAGCGTGGAGGCGAATGCCCTCGGTGGGGTCCTGATCGAGATGCTCAGCGCTAACGAGATAGCCATAGAATCCTCGAATCGCTGAGCCAGCCCGCGCGGCACTCCGAGGAGAGGTCGCTTGACGATACGATTGAAGATAAGCTTCGATATCGGAGCGATTTGGAGAGGTCAGCTCCCGATCGGTTCGGCGCAGGTATCTCTCGAGCCCCAGCAAGTCATGACGATACGCGGTAATGGTCAACTCGCTGTGCTCCTGGACGACGGCGAGAAACACAAGGTACTCGTCGACCAGCGGGGAGCTAAGGTCCTCGGGGGTTGGCTCAACCGACTCGCTCACGGACCTCCGGAGCGTCAGGGTAGCTGGTAGCATCAGCTGGGTGTTGAGCCAAGTACGTCTTTGCCATAAGGAGCCCAACGATCGACTTGGCGTCGGTGAGGGATGCAAGGGCTGAGAATTCGTCCAAACCCCCGATATCGAAGGTACGTACCTGCATGTCAGCCTCCTCCAAGGACTGGGGAGCACTCTCGACCACCGAAAGGCCGAGGGCCAACACCACATGGGTCTCCTCATCGGTAAACCCAGGTGAATTCAGGAACGATCCAAGTGGGACCAGTCGCGTAGCCTTGAGCCCGCACTCCTCTTGGAGTTCACGATCCGCCGTCACCAGGATGTCTTCTCCAACAACGTCACGCTTACCTGCTGGCAACTCCAGAAGGTGAGCCTCAATCGATGATCGGAACTGCTTGACCATCACCACCTTGGTGACGCCGATCATTGGGACGATCACCACGGCCCCAGGATGGGTCACGACGGTCCGTTGATAGACAACGCCATCAGCCTCAAATGACCGCTCAAGCATGGTTAAGAAGCCGTTGGTCATGAGTGCACGCTCGCCGACCTTCTTGAACCCCACTCAGTGCTCCTTTGCAAATGCCAGCGCAGCGCCGATCAACCCAGCGAACAGGGGGTGCGGACGGTTGGGTCGTGATTGAAACTCTGGATGCGCCTGGGTCCCGACCCAGAACGGATGGCCAGGAAGTTCGACATACTCCACCAGTCTTCCATCGGGTGAGAAGCCAGAGAGTGCTAGTCCTGTTGCACGGAGGCGGCCATGAAAACGCTGATTGACCTCGAATCGATGGCGATGGCGCTCGTAGACAACCTCTGAGTCGTACAGGGCATGCACAAGCGATCCAGCCTCCAACCGTGCCGGATAGGTACCAAGTCTCATGGTCCCGCCGAGATCGGTTAGCTCGCGCTGATCATCCATCAGGTCGATCACTGGGAAACTGGTCTCTGGATCAAACTCGGTGGAATGAGCATCTGGCATATCCCCGAGATGTCGAGCAACCTCCACAACCATGACCTGGAGACCGAGACATATCCCAAGACAAGGAATGGCACGCTCCCTGGCGACCATCGCGGCGCTGATCTTTCCTTCGATCCCCCGGGGTCCGAAGCCGCCGGGGATCACGACTCCATCGATGCCGTCAAAGAACGAATCCGCCATCATAGGAGTAACCTCCTCTGCAGAGATCCATTCGATGGCTACCTTGGCATCGTGATGCAAACCACCATGGCGCAGCGCCTCCACTACCGAGAGATAGGCATCGGCATGATCGACATATTTCCCGATAATCCCGATGCGCACATCACGAAGCGGCGATGAAGCCCGGCGCGCCAAGTCAGCCCACTCCCCAAGCTCCGGCTGTGCTAGGCCATCGAGATGCAGCAACTCGACAAGATAGTCATCGAGCCCTTGATCATGGAGCAACAGGGGAACCGCGAGTAGATTGTCGGTATCGATGGCGGTGACCACCCCTCGCTCCGGGACGTCGCAGAACATGGAGATTTTCTGGCGTACCGATGCCGACATTGGCCGGTCCGAACGACAGACAATGATGTCGGGCTGGATGCCTCGCGAGCGCAACTCAGCAACGGAGTGCTGGGTTGGTTTGGTCTTCTCCTCTTGTGCGGGCCCGATATGGGGGACAAGGGTGAGATGGACAAAGCAGGCTTGATCCCGTCCTATCTCGTTACGAAGCTGGCGGATGGCCTCGAGGAACGGTAGAATCTCAATGTCTCCAACCGTTCCTCCGATCTCCGTGATCACCACGTCGACATCATCGGTAGCGAGCGCATGAATCCGAGCCTTGATCTCATCGGTGATGTGGGGGATGACTTGCACGGTCTTGCCGAGATAGTCACCGTGGCGTTCCCGCTCGATCACGGTTTTGTATATCGCACCGGTCGTGACAGAGGAGCCGCGCCGAAGTTGAATATCGACGAAGCGCTCATAGTGACCGAGATCGAGATCTGTTTCCGCGCCGTCCGCCGTCACGAAGACCTCACCGTGTTCAAAGGGATTCATGGTTCCAGGATCGACGTTGATATATGGATCTAGCTTTTGCATAGTGACCCGCAGTCCACGGGCCTTGAGCAGTCGCCCAATCGAGGATGCCGTAATGCCCTTCCCCAACGAACTCGCAACCCCGCCAGTGACAAAAATGTGCTTAGTCAACCCCGCTCCCTTTTCGAACCAGTATACGTCTTAATCACGGGCAAAACGCGCGATAAGATCCTTGGCGTGCTCTTGGGCGGTCGGCGATGACGGGTGTCCAGAAAGCATCCGAGCGATCTCGAAGACCCGCGCATCGCCCTCGACGACCTCGAACTTGGTAGTGACCTGGTCGGCCGTTGTCGATTTTGACACCACGATGTGTTGGCTCGCGGCCGCCGCAATTTGGGCCAGGTGTGTCACGACGAGGACCTGATGCTCGTTGGCCATCGCCTTGAGAACCTCTGCGATCCGCAAGCCAGTTGCTCCACCGATCCCAGCGTCGATCTCGTCAAAGATCAGTGTCGGCGTTGTAGCACCGGCTACCCGGGCTATCGCGAGCATCAAGCGCGAAAGCTCACCGCCTGAGGCCACCTTGGACAGCGGCAGGGGTGCAATACCGGGGTTCGCCGAGAAGAGAAAGGTCGGTAGGATCTCATCAACATCGCCAAACTCGATCAAGAACTCGGCATTTGTCAACGCCACCTCGGCCAGCAGCTCACGTACCTTGGTTGTGAGTTCGGCTGCGACACGATGACGAGCGTCGCGTAACTCTTGACGGGCAACCTCAATCTTGGGCTCTAGCTCCGCGAGCTGGGCGGCGATGTCACCCTCAGACAAGAGTGATTGCTCGAGTTGAGCGCGCTCGTCACGCAGGGCCTGTTGGGTAGCCAACACCTCGTGCAGCGTTCCCCCGAATCGGCGCTTCATCGAGACGAGGGTACCCAGACGCGCCTCGAGCTCAGCTAGCGCCTCGGGATCTTCAGCCTCGGACTCTAGAAGGTTGCGGCTCTCATGCGCAAGATCTTCGATCTCTTCGATGAGTCCTTCGAGGCGCGCACTCAACTCGGGCATGAGGACGCGAGCCTCTGCATCGATGTGAGCGAGTTGCTCTTGGAGGCCAGCATCACCAACAAGGAGCGCGTGCAACGCGCTCAGAAGTTCCTGGCGATCACGGGTTGAGGCAAGTCGGCTAATCGCGTCCTCGACCTTACGATCCTCATCAGGGTCCTCGAGTTTCGCCCCATCGAGCAGCTCGAGCTCGTAGTTGATGAACTCGATCCGGCGCAGGCGCTCCTTTCCCCTGGTGCGAATCTCTTGAAGTTGGTCATTCAGTTGGCCAGCACGACTGCGTAGATGCTTGAGCTCGCTATCATCGCAACCCCCAAAACCATCGAGAATGCGCAGCTGGGCGGCTGGTTGGGTCAAGGTAGCGGCGAGGTGTTGCCCGAAGATCTCGACGCCAGACGCGGTCGCCTCACCGAGCTCTCCCAGCGTTACTACCTCACGACCGATCCGCACTCGACTCCGACCGCTGGCCCCAATTTCACGACGCACGAGGAGCTCTCGATCCTGCTCGACGAGGACCGCAGCCACCCGGGCGACATCGCCACTGGGTCCGATGAGTTCAGGTGATCCCCTGGCCCCAAGCAATAGGCCGAGCGCCGTGGTGAGCAGCGTCTTGCCGGCACCGGTTTCACCGGTAACCACGACGAGACCCGGGGCGAATTCGAGTTCGCAATAGCCAATAACCCCCAGGTTCTCAACGACCAAGGACTCAAGCATCGTCGAGCCTTCCAGGGCGACCAGGAGGGTCGCTGAGACGAAACTTGCGCTTTACGACCTCGTAGAACGGTAGATCGACCACCCGGATGAGCTGGATTGGATCAGGATGTGCCCCAATAGCAACCACTCCGGTTGGAAACAACGAATGCACAACTTGACCATCAACCATGACCGAAGCGTTAGGACCTCGATCAAGGCGAAAGCTGATCCTCTGGTCGACGTCGAGGACCAGCGATCGGTCAAAAAGCATGTGTGGAGACAGTGGCGTTAAGATGATCGCCCGCAGACCGGGTGCTACGATGGGACCCCGCGCAGACAGATTATAGGCAGTGGAGCCGGTTGGAGTTGCGATGATGAGACCGTCGGCCTCATACCGGAGAAACTGGCGACCTCCAAGGGCAACATCGCCCCGGATGACGTGGCCAGAGACCTCTCGTTCTACCACCACTTCGTTGAACGAGATCGCGCATCGATAGCCATCGTCGGTCTCGAATTCGGCGATCAACGCAAGGCGCTCCTCGATGCTGAACTCACCGTCGACAATGGACGCTAAGGCAGCGATCATCTCACCGGGTTCGACCTCGGTCAGGTAGCCGAGCTGGCCTAGGTTGATCCCGAGGGCTGGTACCTGCTGGTGATGTGCACAGGCCATCGCTCGCAGCATCGTTCCATCACCACCGATGCTGACCACGGCATCGACCGGTGGCGCTTGCTCCCCCGCTCCCGCGAGTTCCAGGGTTTTACAGCCACGTGAAGCGAGATACGCAGACGCCTCGCGAAACAGCGTTGCGCTCTCTTCATGCGCGGGGTGCAGCACAAATCCCAAAGTCGTCATTATCGCAAGAGCCTAGTGCCCGCCAAGGGCTTGGGCAATGAGGGCCTGCCAGGGACTATCCTCCGACTCGATGTTCATGAGCTCCCCATGGTACAGATGAGCGAAGTACTCCTGGTTCCCCTTAGCACCCCGACGTTTTGATGGCAACACCGCCGTGGCGATCAGGCCGTGTTGGGCTAGGCCGCCAAGCACGCTAGTGAGTACCTGTTCATGCACGACGGCGTCGCGGATGACGCCTCGATGCTTCGATGCAATGGCACGTTCGACCTCAAACTGTGGCTTGATGAGCACCAAGAGCTGGGTGTCAGGTCCAGCGAGTCGGCCGAGGGCAGCTGCGATCTTCGTAACCGAGATGAACGATACATCGACGGTGATGAGGTCCGGTGGTGCGGCAAAGGGACTAATAAAACTGCGGATATCCGTCTGCTCGTAGACTCGCACCCGTTCATCGGTGCGCAGCTTGGCATCGAGTTGCGCGGTACCAACATCGACGGCCACCACGCACCGAGCTCCGGCATCAAGTAGTGCCTGTACAAAGCCTCCTGTAGAGGCCCCAACATCGAGACACTGCGCATCGGCGACGCCAAGCTGGGTTTCCTCCAAGGCTCCTTGGAGCTTGTCGTAACCTCGAGAGCGCCATTGGCCAGCACCCGAGACCGCGATGGCGTCGCTTGCAGCGACGAGATGGGCGGGCTTGAGCGCCACGGCACCGTTGACCGTGACCTGTTGATCAAGGATCAATCGCTCAGCCTGGGCACGCGATCGGGCGAGGCCGAGACGGAGCAGCTCGCGATCTAAGCGCTGTCGACGTACCATATGGCCGTAGTTTACGCACCCCGAATGCGCCCCGCGGTAACCGTGGTACCTGAGATGGCGTTCCCGCTCGAATTGGACGAATAAGGGCCAGCGCCCGTTCGCACTTCGATGTCACCGGGGAAGGAACATTCGATGCCGAGCGGCTGCCCAAAAAAGCATGCTGCGGCCCGTTCGGCTAGGATAGGGGGGACAAAGGGGGTTACATGCAAACTGGTACTCGTCATCACGTTCTACTCGAGGTTGAAGGTGACTTCACCGTCATCACCATGAACAGGCCTGCAAAACGCAATGCGCTTTCTCTGGCGCACATGGAGGAGCTCTGCGATGCCTTCAGCGAAGCGGCGACATCACCAAGCCGAGGGATCGTGTTGGCTGCCAACGGGCCGGTTTTTTCCGCAGGGCACGACTTTTCAGAGATGGCAGGGCAAGATTACGCCTACATGCAACGACTGCTCGAGACCTGTACTCGTATGATGGAGACTATCACTAATGTCCCTCAACCGGTGGTTGCGCGCGTTCACGGACTCGCAACCGCTGCGGGAGCCCAACTGGTGGCCACCTGTGACCTCGCGGTTGCCACCACCACCGCAGGATTTGCCGCACCTGGAGGCAAGGGGGGCTGGTTTTGTCACACACCCATGGTCGCAATTGGACATGCCATCGGCCGAAAGCGTGCAGCAGAGATGGCTTTTACTGGAGACGTCATCGACGCAGCTACGGCGCTTGACTGGGGGCTCGTCAACCGTGTCGTCGACCCTGAGGATCTCGATCGAGCGACGCTCGAGTTTCTGGACCGAGCCTCACGGGGTTCGCGCTACTCAAAGGCTCTTGGCAAGCGCACGCTCTATCGACAGCTTGATTTGCCAGTCCATGACGCGTATTCGGTTGCGGTCGCAGCGATGGCGGGAGCCTCGCAGACGCGTGACGCCCAAGAGGGTATGAGTTCGTTCCTTGAAAAACGCCCCCCAAAATGGTCCGATAGCTAGTTCACTCACCAGCCGTGGATTCCTATAAATTCTTGGCGGGCCAGCTGCACACGTTGCCAACCTTGCGCAATCGCAACGTTGGGTTCGCTTGCGTGAGATCGGCCTGGGTGACACTCTACCCCATTGGCTTTTGCCGCTTTCAACGCGATCGTCGATCGCACCAGGTACCGGCCGACAGGTGCACGATCCCACCAAGAGTTTGCAACGCTCGTCGGTGCGCGAACACAAGGCATACGGGCTGCTCTCCGGCACTCCCGTTCAAGGGTGATAGAACACGTCTGTCAGCGGCTACGACAGGCGACCCGTAGAGGTCGACCCGTCCCGCGACTGTAACGAGGCCACCCTGGATTGTCGTTGCCCGCGCCCATCGTTCGCCGTGGCGCTGACCTTGTGTGGATGAACCCCGACGTCTCGCCACCGTCGATGTCACATGGCGTCGGTGGCATAGGTCAGTGCCATGGACGTCGAGTGTCACCGGCGCAGTGATTATCGTTGAAGCGGTGAGTCCACACCCAAGCAACTTCTTTGCAAACCCCCTCCAAGCGGTCCTCGGATTCGATCAGAAGGTCATCGACAACGTTAGCCCACTCCATGCCCGATGGCCTTGGCTCGATCGATGTGCCACCGTGATCACCGCCAACGCGCCCCAGATCTACGCTCTGGGCTTTATCGCAACCTGGTACGGGCTCGATCCTCGTGATGGACAAGGACGCGAACACATTGTTCGCTCCGTGCTCTCAGGAGCGGTGGCCGTCGTCACCGCCCGCACGATCGCTGGGCTCATCCCTCGCACCCGACCCTTTGCCGCCTCGACAGCGACGATTGAGCACCTCGTCGAGCATCGTCCGTCCCACTCGTTCCCATCGACCCATTCTGCCGGTTCTACCGGCTTCGTCGCTGGACTGGGTTCATCTCCAGCGCCACTTGCGGCGGCATTCGTGCCCCTCACCGTTGGTGTCGTCGTGTCAAGGATTTACTCCGGCCTCCACTGGCCGACCGACGTCATTGCTGGCTCGTTGGTAGGGTTGACCGTCGGGAGAGCGCTAAAGCGTGTGGAGGTGCCAGCGATTCGTTGGCTGACCGCTCGCATCACGCGGCTCACGCCGCTGCTTGATTAGTCGTTGGCTCCCAGCGATTCAACAACGCTGGTGGCTCGATCAACCGCGTGTGGCGATCTCATCTAACAACAACGAGCGGCCGATCATGATCGCGATGGCGGCGAGTATGGCGAGCAGCGCCGCAAAGCGCCACGCATCAACGTAGCCGAGATGATCCACGATGACGCCAAAGATCAACGGACCAAAGACCGATCCAGCGAACGCCCCCGCCTGCGTAATGCCGGTGGCATGCCCGGTCGCTTGCGGATGGGTAAGGGCAACGGCGTAATTAAAGACCCCATTCCATCCCCATCCAGCCGCATAGGCGAGAACCGCGGCGACGACCACCAACGGGCGCTGACCAAGCGAGAGCAGCAGGTAGCCAATGGCACCCCCAGAGAGCATGACGGCGACTACAACGAAGTGATTACCACTTCGTCGATCTGCAAAGTAGCCAGAGCCAATCCGGGTGATGAGCGATGCGAGACTGCCAAGTGATGCCAGATATCCTGCCGTCCCGAGGGCGACCCCAATGTGAGCTGTAGAGCTGATGAAGAATGCACCAAGTCCATTCGCCGCCCCGGCACCGAGCCCAATGCCAATCGCTAGGAAGACCAAGGGCTTGAGTACCACCGTCGTTTTTTGTCTTCGGTCAGCGTTACCCTCCAGGCTTCGATTAGCTTTCGGCAACACCAGCGTGACGATCAGGGCAACGAGCGCGGCTCCAAGGTAGGCATAGCGCCAACCAAGATCGATGGCAACGAGTGGAACAGAAACCCCAGCCAACAACGTGGAAACCGGGATCGCCGCCTGCTTGACCCCAAAGGCGAATCCTTGACGAGCGAGATGCACGCGACTCGTGAGATAGAGATTCACCGCTGGCTGCATCGCCCCATTAGCAAGGCCTGCCACCATGAGGGCACCCAGGAGAACGAAGAACGAATGACCCACCGCGGCGATCACCAACAGTGCCAGTGTCGCGGCGGAACCGGCTACCTTCATAATCCGGGCGGCACCGATCAAAGCGACGCGTGGCGCGATTGCCAGTGATGCCGGTACGGCAAAGGCGAAGAAGCCAGCCACCAGAAGACCGAGTTCACTTGAACTTAAGCCGAGGTGTCTTCGAATGATGACGTCCAAGGCTCCCGTCAGGAAGACCGGCAGTGTCGTAATGGTGGTCGCCGCGATCGAGAGCACCAGCACCATCACACTGCCTTGGCGAACCTCCTCATCACCCTGATCGGACCCCAACGAGCACCTTCTTCGGAATAAACCTTAAGATTTCCTTAAGCTTAGCGTAACCCTAACTATGCATACCAACGTAAACATCCAGTGTAGCTGCATACTTATGCTCTGGACCACCAAAGATTTTTAAAGTTTTGTGTGAAATCTCAAAGAAGCTGTCACGTTGATGGCACATTTCATGCACGGATAGCGTAACATAACAACGATCCCTGCGCGAAGGTGTGCATGGGAACGGAATACATGGGAGGAATTGGGGAACCAATGAAGAAGACAGCAAGGCGTAAGAGCGTCGCAATTATCGGAACCACAGCAGCAGCGGCGATGTTGCTGGCGGCATGTGGATCGAGTTCATCCTCGACCTCGACGTCAAGTTCGAAGCCGTCTAGTACCGCGGCGACAAAAGTCAAGGGTGGTGTTGCCTACTTCGCCGAGGCTCCTGGGGCTAACCCAAACTATATCTTTCCGTTGACCCCGAGTAGCGCTTTCTCCGTTGACAACCTTGCTCAGTTCCAGATTTTGATGTATCGCCCTCTCTATTTCTTTGGTAATGGCAGCAAGGCTGAGATCGACCCAACCCTCTCGCTGGCTAACCCACCGGTCTATTCCAACAACGACACGACCGTCACCATTACCTTGAAGAAGTACAAGTGGTCTGATGGTGAGTCGGTCACCTCGCGTGACGTCATCTTCTGGATGAACCTCTTAAAGGCCAACAAGACCGATTGGGCCGCTTATGTGCCTGGTGACTTCCCCGACAACGTCGTCTCCTATAGCGCACCAAACTCCTCGACGGTGGTCTTTAAGCTCAATAAGTCCTATAGCCCAACCTGGTTCACCTACAACGAGCTCTCCCAGATCACCCCACTGCCATTGGCATGGGATAAGACCTCGGTGTCAGGAGCAACCCCGAGTGCGACCTCAACAACCGCTCCTGATCTGACGACCTCTGGTGCTCAGCAGGTCTATAAGTTCTTGAACTCCCAGGCGAGTGACCTCTCCACCTATGCCACCAGCCCGATCTGGTCAGTCGTCGATGGACCATGGAAGCTCTCGAGCTTTACCACCGCTGGTAAGGCCGTCTTTGTTCCGAACCCGGATTACTCGGGCTCGGTGAAGCCAAGTCTGTCTGAATTCGTCGAGTTGCCCTTCACGAGTTCGTCGTCTGAGTTCAACGTCTTGCGTGCTGGCAACAACGCCATTACCTATGGCTACCTGCCGGTGACCGACCTCTCACAGAAGTCCTATGTCGAATCGATTGGTTACAAAGTTACACCTTGGATCGACTTTGGCTTTGACTACTGGGTTGAGAACTACAACAACCCAACCTATGGGCCACTGTTCCAGCAACTCTACTTCCGCCAGGCGCTCCAGCACCTCGTGGATCAGCCCCAGTGGATCTCCACCTTCTTGAAGGGTTATGGAGTGCCGAGCTACTCGCCAGTGCCGTTGGCCCCAGCCAACCCATTCGCTGATTCGAACTCCAAATCCAACCCCTATCCCTACTCGGTCTCGGCCGCCAAGGACCTGCTCACCTCCCACGGGTGGAAGATGGTCAATGGCGTCATGACCTGTGTGAGTCCAGGGAACTCGGCCACCGAGTGCGGCCAAGGGGTCTCCAAGAATCTGGCGCTCAACCTGAACCTCCAGTACGCCTCGGGGAACACCTCGGTGACCCAGGAGATGGACGCCTATCAGTCGGCAGCCAAGCAGGCGGGTATCAACATCAACCTGACCTCGGCGACCTTTAATACGGTTATCAACAACGCGGCTCCGTGCAAACCCAGCCAGGCTGCGTGTAAGTGGGAGATGGAGAACTGGGCCGGTGGCTGGGAGTACAGCCCGGACAACTATCCGTCTGGTGGTGAGCTCTTCGGTACGGGTTCAGGATCGAACTTCGGTAGCTATGACAGCTCCCAGGCCAACACCTTGATCGCGGCGACCCATACGTCGTCCAATCCACAGGCGGCTCTCGATGACTACCAGAACTACATGGTCAAGAACCTGCCGGTGATCTATCAGCCATCAGCTGACTATGCGATCTCGTTGATCTCGAGCAAGCTCGGTGGCGTCACCCAGAATCCGTATCTCAATCTCACACCTGAGAACTGGTACTTCACCAAGTAACTTCCATCAGTCCATTACTATAAGCTGACGGTGAATGATGGTCCCAAACGATAGCAACTACGCTGTAGTTTGGGGCCATCGTTCGCAGTTCGTTCACTATCGCTAGAGGGGAAGCCATGGTTGGTTACACCATCCGCCGAATCATTCAATCCATCGTCGTTGTGCTCGGTGTCTTGGTCATCATGTTCATCTTGCAGTCGCTGCTACCTGATCCGGCGAGAGCTATCGTGGGTGTGCATGCCTCCCCTGCCGTTGTCCACGCCTTTATTGTCCAAAATGATCTCAATAAGCCCTTCTATGTCCAGTTTTGGCACTACTTGTACCAGATCATCGGGCAACGTTCTCTGGGCAACTCATACAAGCTGAACGAGTCGGTAGGATCAATCATCAGTCGCGATGCTCCAAAGTCGCTGCTGCTCGTTGGCGTGGCATTGTTGATCTCGATCGTCGTGGCCGTCCCGATCGGCATCTTCCAAGCTGTGCGACGTAACAAGGCCAGTGATCAGGTTGTCACTGGTGTCTCGTTTATCTTGTACGCCATGCCGACGTTCTTCCTGGGCGAACTGCTCATTCTTTTCTTATCCGAATACATCCACCTATTTCCCGCCGAAGCACCACAAGGTTCCACTGTCGGCCAAATCTTGGCTCAGCCCCTCGGCCTTGTTCTTCCCATTGCTACGCTCGCGCTGGTTAACTTCGCCGGATACTCGCGTTTCATGCGTTCCTCGGCCATCGAGTCCCTGGCACAGGATTTCATCCGTACCGCACGGGCCAAAGGCCTCTCCGAGCGTGCGGTACTTTTTAAGCACATGTTGCGCAACTCGCTCATCCCGATTGTGACACTCATCGGCCTCACGCTTCCGGCGGTGCTCACCGCGGGTCTGATCACCGAGGTGCTGTTTAACTTCCCAGGCATTGGCTCGGACTACATCACGGCTTTAACCAGCCAGGACTACCCAACTGCGCTAGGGATCACCTTGATCGTTGCCATTGCTACCGTTCTTGGTAATTTGCTTGCCGATATCGCCTACGCGGCCCTCGACCCGCGTGTGCGCTACTGAGTCAGGAAGGATTTCATCCATGTCTATCACCGAGGATCTCAATCCAGAACTTGAGGGGGAATTTGCCGCTCCCTTCGCCAATCCTCCGGGCGGACCGATCCCAGATGGTGGCGACGTCACCGGGTCGGGTTCGGCTGCCCGCCTGATCGTCCGTACTTTCTTTGACAACAAACTCGGTATTCTTGGCATTTCTATCCTGGTGTTGTTGCTGCTGTTCAGTTTCGCAGGACCATTGTTCTACCATTCGGACACGATTGTCGCCACGTACAACATCAATCTCCCCCCGGGACCTGGCCATCCATTCGGGACCGATCCCAGCGGGCGAGATGTGCTCGGTCGGCTTATGATTGGCGGCCAGGATAGCCTCATCATTGGCATCATTTCGGCGCTGGTTTCCACCATCATCGGGGCCCTCTGGGGTGCAATCTCTGGGTTCTTCGGTGGGGTCGTCGATACGGTCCTCATGCGTATCGTCGACATCCTCCTCGCCATTCCGACCATCTTTATCTTGCTCTACCTCGAGACCATCTATCACCCGACCGTCCTCCTACTAATCATCACTATTTCGGTGGTTTCGTGGCTCACCGCTGCCCGCTTGGTCCGGGGTGAGACCTTAAGCCTGCGCACGCGTGAATATGTGCGTGCGGTACGGATCATGGGTGGTGGGAGATTGCGGACCATCCTCCGCCATATCATTCCTAATACCATTGGCGTGATCGTCGTGCAGGCTACCTTCTCCGTTGCCAACGCGATTCTGCTGCTCGCGACGTTAGGATTTCTCGGATTTGGCCTTGCCCCACCAGCCGCTGACTGGGGTTCGATGCTTTCTGGTGGAGTTAGCTATATCTACGATGGCTACTGGTGGCTCATCTACCCCGCTGGTGTCCTTATCGTCTTGGCGGTTTTAGCGTTTAACTTCATTGGTGACGCTGTGCGCGATGCCCTCGAAGTTCGTCTGCAGCGGCGTTAAGGACTACTGAACTCTGGCTAGCCCTACGCTCAAGTTCGCCTGGTAGCCTGTTGGCATTGTGACTCATCAACATCAAAAGAAGGTCGTGAAGTCTTCGAAGCTGCGTCGGCGTCGCCGTCTGGTAACCGCCCTCGTTGGCTTCCTCGTATTGGTTCTCATACTGGGAATCGGTGGCTACGTCTACGTACATTATCGCTACGATCAAATCGGGCGGGTTCACGTCGATGGACTCACAACGCAAGCATCAGGCGGCAAGCCCGAGAACATTCTTTTAGTCGGAGACAACAGTCGCTGTACACTCAAGAAGTATTCCAGCTTCTATCAGAAGCAGAACAACCATTTCGGCACCTGTTCGCAAGTTGGGGGCGGCCGAAGTGATGTGACGATGGTGCTCCATCTTGACCCGGCGACCCACTCGGCGTATCTCCTCTCCATCCCTCGAGACCTTTGGATGCCAATGCCAGGTGGGCATGGGCTCCAGCTGCGGGTTGATGATTCCCTGAACTCTGCTGAAGACTCCTATCTCAATCTCAAGTTTGGGCCGACCATGTTGGTCAAGGCCATCCAACAGGACCTTGGTATCCCGATTAGCCACTACGTCGAACTCAACTTCTACACGTTTGAAAAAGTCGTCAATACTCTCGGTGGTATTACCATCGACTTCCCAACCAAACTCAAGGATTACTACTCTGGGCTCAACATCACCCAACCAGGATGCCAGCATCTCAATGGCACCCAGGCTCTCGCACTGGTCCGAGCTCGGCACCTCTACTACTACGACCCGACGACAGGTACCTGGAAGTACGACGGTACCGGAGACCTGGGACGCATCGAACGCACCCACATCTTCCTGAGGGTACTCGCATCGCAAGTAAAGTCGTCGGCCCTATCCAACCCGTTGAACGCCAATGCCCTCCTCGGTTCCATCCTTCCAGCGCTTAAACTCGATCAGGGATTCACGCTAAGCGACCTCGTATCCTTGGCTCTGAGCTACTCTCACGTCAATCCTGGGTCGATCCCCACCACGACGCTCCCGGTGATTATCCCCAATGGTACGTTCCACGATCTCGCCAATCCGAGCAACTATCAGGCGCCAGGCTCCATCGTTCTTCCCTACCAGCCGAACGACCTTACCCAGATCTCGAAGTTCCTCGGCTCCAGTGCCACCGACTATCAGGCGGTCAAGCCGAGTTCCGTGACGGTATCGGTGCTCAACGGCTCTGGTGTGACCAACGAGGCCGCACAGACTGCCTCAGCCTTGCACGCGTTGGGATACCAGATCCAGGGCACTGGCAACGCAACGTATGCAGGCAACGATTCAGAGGCAGTGGTCTCCTACCGGCCCGGTGATCTCGCGATGGGTGAGAAGGTGCTGTCATCCCTCACCGGCCAGGCGATCATGGCGCAAGGTCCAAGCTCCCAGGCTGCAGATGTTGTCGTCACAACCGGTTCAACGGTGGCCGTCGATCCCCCCAGTGGCACATCGGGGGCTTCATCGGCGAGCTCCTCGAGTTCCACATCTGCGAACTCCTCGAGTTCCACATCGGGGAGCTCCTCGAGTTCCACATCGGGGAGTAACGTTCAGAGTGTTAGCCAGATTGCCAACACCAATCTTTGGAGCTCCTCTGAGCCGATCAGCTGGTGGGATCCGAAGGCTTGCCCAACGAAGTAGGGCTTACCCGGCCTGCACTACATCTGCCATCCCCGTAGTATGAGATAGCCGGAGCAGTGCGCGACGGTGAGGCTCATACGAACATGGGAGGGCCCTCTAATGGGGGCTGGAGCGGCCGGTGTAAAACAGCCTTGGCTCAGGTGGGCACTTCCACTGCGAGTTCATTCGACCCAACGGCAGCTGGAATAGCTATTGTACGTCGCGTGTCGGGGTTGCCCGACGCGTAGGGGTGGCGCTCTCCTTCAGCCTCGCAGACCGTCTCTTTGTATCGCAACAGACGGGCCCGTCCATAGGTAGATGTTAGATTCGCTGAGCATCGATGTAATCGAAGGAGAAACGATAGATCACCTAGGGCAAGTGCTTAGCCTAAGTATCAAGCCTCACCGTATCACCATAACGTCGCTCACCACCAACAACGTCTCCCGTCACCGGCGGCATACAGGAGCCCACAAGCGAACTCAGGGGCAAATCGCATCCGGTGGCTTTGTTGGAAGGCTTCTTCCGTGGCGGTGCCGACGGCTTGATAGCCGAGCCCTCCCTGGCCAGACTACGACAGCGTTGAGAACGGCAACAGCCATCTGGTTTGAGGGTGTGGTGGTCGCTGCGTGCCCCTGCCACAGTCCACTAAGAAGGCAGCGTACCTGCGGCTTTAACGGCTGTCAAAACATGCCATGGATAAGAACCTTGGGTTCACTACCCCACCGTGGCTGCCACAACGCCAATCATCCATCGCCCAACACCACACAGAATGTTCAGTGGGATCGAGCAAATGTGAACGAACGCCCTGTAGCGTCGACCACGACACTATTATCTCGAGTTCGCTGACCGAACCCCTACATGATTGCTCTACACGCGTGCTGCGCGCAGCTGCCCACATGCAGGCTAGCCAGCGGCTTCTACCTCGGCAAAGCGTGGCGCCTGCGCCATCGGGAAGAAGCAGGCTGCGTAGTGCTCATCGCCGTATTGGGTATACTCTGGTTGCTCCTCAGCGCAACGGTCTTGTGCATACGCACATCGCGTCCGAAATCTACAGCCAGATGGTGGTGTGATCGCCGACGGAATCTCACCACGAACGGTGCCGTGCTCTTTAGCAAGTTCGGTCTCCGGGTTTGCCTCTGGCACGGCGTCGAGCAACATGTGGGTGTAAGGATGCTTTGCCCGTTGAAAGATGTCGGCCTCCGTCCCCAATTCAACCAACTTTCCAAGATACATAACGGCGATTCGGTCGGCCATGAACCGGACCACCGATAAGTCGTGGGAAATGATGATGTAGGTCAGGTCGTGTTGTTGCTGGAGATCCTTCATCAGATTGAGCACTTGGGAGCGAATGGAAACATCCAAGGCGGAGACAGGCTCGTCAGCAACAATGACCTCAGGTTGTAGCGCCAGAGCTCGAGCAAGACCGATACGCTGACGTTGACCACCAGAGAACTCATGTGGGTACCGGTCAGCCGCTGACGGCGAGAGTCCGACCTCTCGCAGCAACCGTGCCACGGTCGCATTACGCTCGCGCTGGTTCCCTACGTGATGGATCGACAATGGTTCAGAGAGAATGTCCTTCACCCGCATACGAGGATCAAGTGATGCGTACGGGTCCTGGAACATGAGCTGCAAGTCCTGGCGAACTGACTTCAGGTATGCGCCATGATGTTCGATGATCGACTTGCCTTTAAAGCGGATATCGCCAGCGGTCACACCTTCGAGGCCGACGATCATCGACCCAGTTGTCGTTTTACCACAACCGGATTCACCAACGATTCCAAACGTCTCGCCGCGATAGACCGTGAAGGAGACGTCGGTGACAGCCTTGACGGTACCGATCTTGCGCTGAACCAACGCACCTTTAGTGACTGGATACTCTTTGACCACATGATCGAGCTCGATAATTGCCTCGAGCCCAGTCTTAGATCCTGCCTGCGCTCGTCGCGTGACGCTCACGGGCACACGGTCAGGGGCACTCACTGGGTAGAAACAGGTGAACGGGTGTGAGTAGCCATCGGGAGTTTCATATGGCGGCTCCTCGATCCGGCAGCGATCCTGGACATAACGGCATCTCGGTGCAAAGCGGCATCCCACTAGGTCGGTGCTCAAATCAGGTGGCAGCCCAGGGATAGAGTAGAGGCGCTCCGGAATCGCTCCTTCCAGAGGAGGGATCGACGCCAATAGGGCTTCGGTATAGGGGTGCGATGGCTTACGGAAGAGCTCCTTGGAGGTCGCAAATTCAGCGACCTTACCGGCGTACATCACGACAACTTCATCGGCTCGGCCGGCGATGACGCCCATATCATGGGTCACCAAGATCATCGCCATCGAGAGGCGTTCCTTAAGGTCCTCAAGCAGTTCGAGGATCTGTGCCTGAATCGTAACGTCAAGAGCCGTCGTCGGTTCGTCGAGAATCAAAAGCTTAGGATCACAGGTCAGTGCCATTGCGATCATCACGCGCTGGCGGAGACCACCAGAGAGCTGATGAGGAAAGTAGGTCAGCCGCTCCTTCGGGTTCGGCATGCCGACCAAGTTGAGCACTTCGATGGCCCTTGCCTCAGCATCAGTCTTGTTCATGCCCAGGTGTAAACGAGCGGTTTCACCAATCTGATCGCCGATGGTTAACACCGGATTCAATGAGGTCATGGGGTCCTGAAAAACCATAGCGATATCGTTGCCGCGGTATTTTCGCATTTGTGCCTGCGACAGTTTGGCTAGATCTACCCCGTCAAACAGAATCTGCCCTTGAGGTATGTAACCCCCGGTGGGTAGAAGGCCGAGGATTGACATCCCCGTCATGGTCTTACCAGATCCTGACTCACCAACGATCCCAACGGTCTGACCAACATTGACCTCAAAACTCACACCGTCGACCGCCCGCACCTCACCCTTGCGAAGTCGGATGTTGGTGTGCAGATCGTTGATTTCTAAGAGTGGCACGTGCGTTCCCCTTACGTGAATGGCCTCATAGTATGTTATCCGGTCAGCGCATAGGCGAAGCTGCCTTGGGTGAGGAAAACTTCCTCTCTGCGTCAGCACTCAGGTTGTGCAGTGGGTAGTATAGTTTCTCGGACGTCGGAGTGGCGGAATAGGTAGACGCGCTAGGTTGAGGGCCTAGTGACCGATAAGGTCGTGCGGGTTCAAGTCCCGCCTCCGACACCAAAAGGGTTTCGACCGATACCACATAGAGTTCACACAGCATTGAGTAGACACGGCTTTGGGTTGACACGGCGCACAAACTATGCCCCCACAGAGGCCATGGCAAGCGGAGTCGGCTGCTTCACAAGGGGTTCCTGCGTACTAGGTGAGTTTGCATTCTATGTACCAGTGGGGTATGCATCTGATTGCGCGGCGCTCGACAGTCAACTAACGGCGGTCGTGCGAACGCACACCCAGGTCATCCGGTGAGCTGGTTCGACCCATGTTTCTTGTATTCGTTATAGCTGGTGGCCGTTGTTCATGTTGCGCTGGGAACCAGCTAGATGTTGTACTCAAACCATAGGCCCCGCGGCCTCAAAGCCACTCACCATCGCTTCAGTCCATATGACGACGGTGCTGGTCTTCGGTATCACGGGTCATAGCTATTTCGGGGGTCATCCCTGAGTCACTCCAAGGAGACCTCTTGGGCGCGCAGTCTATGAGCGTGCCAAATTATGCAAGTATCGTTTAAAGGCCTGCCGGAGTCGCGCCATCGATTCCACCAGATGCACGTGGATCTCGTCCCATTGGGCCTCCGGGGATTCGAATCCCCCCGGTATCATCAGAGCAATCCGAAAGTGACCCGAACCCAACGACTCCCACAACAATGGATCGGGTGCAATCGCCTGCTCCAGATCCTCCCTGAGCGCCAGCAACGAGTTGAAGATGTGATTGGCCTCAGCCTGGCGGTCTCCCGGACCAGCAATACGAATCTCAACACCACTCTCAAGTGGCTCAACAACGAAGTTGTAGGTCACTCCCGCCAGACGAGTCAATCGATGGATGACAGATGTAGCACCGCGGACCGCGGGCACCATCACTGGTGCGCTCTCATGCCCAGCGAGTAGGGCGAAGAACCTTCGACGCTCTTCACTGCGATCGACCAGGGTCCGGCGCTCGGACTCGGCGATGCGGATCAATCGCGATGGACCAAGGATTCGATTGACCAGATGCGAGACCGTACCATCGATACCCCGCAGACCATGAACCTGGAGCAGGAAAAACCGTGTCATCGAACAGCGATTGAGCCATGCCACCGCACCGATATGCTCGGCGCTAAACTCCTCCGCAACCCAGATGACGGTTGTTGCGCCCAACGCGCTTGCGTATGTGAGCAGTCGCCCAAGACCTGCGTTATTGCTCTTTGTGAGGCATATCTCGGCTACGACGATGCCGCCCTCGGAATCCTCTCCAATGAGATCGGCGGACCGCGGGCCAGCGCTCACCGGACGCACAAGTGTGGTGATGGAGCAATCGAGCGCATCATTGAGCGCATCCGGGTGGCGGGTAAACCAGTCGATGAGCTCATGGGTGCCACCGAGCCAGATCTCCCGAGCCGAAACCCTCATCGGCCTGCCGATGACCTGCTCCGCCACGATCACCCTCCTTGGTACGTCTTTTGGACCCGATGCTCGTCCCATGTCACCAGCCGCTGGGGCAGGACACTTGACTCCTTTGCACAACGATAGCCGGCTGCGCCAAAAGTGCTTGCGCTCTGGCCAAGGAAAGTCCCGAAGAACAAGGCATGTCGCTTTCACTCACCCGTACGGGTCCAATTACAATCACTTTTAGCGCTTGGATACCCACATGTAGTGAAGTACCATTCAGTGCAACACCGCGATGCGTCGACACCGATTTACGGGTGAAGCGCGGAACGTAATTTGTCAACTCCATGCTCTGCTCGATTGGAACGAGACCATCGATACTCGCCAACGGTCCATAGTTTGGAGGGTAGAGTCACGGCCCGACCAGTGTCATTGGGCGAGCGATGGTAACGGGGCGAAGGCTCCAATCTCGCCGCTGGCCACCAGTTCGGTTGCAGCTTCAATATCGGGAGCCATGAAGTGGTCGACGTCATAGTGAGGGACGACCTCGCGCAACCGGCCAATCACCTGCTGGAGTTGAGGGCTGGTCTCGACCGGGGCTCTGAGCTCGATCCCCTGTACGGCAGCGAGGAGTTCGATACCGACGATCGTGGCGACGTTACGCGCCAATGGTCCTAGACGCCGAGCAGCGAAGGTCGCCATCGAGACGTGATCCTCCTGATTCGCAGACGTCGGAAGCGAATCAACCGATGCCGGATGCGCAAGGCTCTTATTTTCTGAGGCGAGCGAAGCGGCGCTCACGTGCGCAATCATGAAGCCAGAATTCACTCCCCCATTCTTGACAAGAAATGGCGGTAAGCCGCTCAGCGTTGCATCGATCAGAAGTGCAATACGGCGTTCAGCGATACCCCCTACTTCGCTGGCGGCGATGGCAAGAAAATCACTCGCCATAGCGACGGGCTCGGCGTGAAAATTACCGCCGGAGAGCACCTCTTGGGTTTCAGTAAAAACCAGTGGATTGTCAGAAACGCCGTTAGCCTCGGTCAACAACGTTCCCCCGCACCACTGCAGCGTGTCAAAGACCGGACCCATCACCTGCGGCTGACAACGCAAGCTGTACGGATCTTGGACTTTCTCACAGTCCTGATGCCACTGGGTGATACCAGAGCCCTCAAGCAGGTTACGGTAGGCAGCCGCAACCACTGCCTGGAGGTGATGACCACGCACGGCTTGGATCCGAGGATCGAAGGGGACGACCGACCCCGCGGCGGCATCGACACTCAATGCCCCGGTCACGACTGCAGCTCGGGCCACGCGATCGATGGCCAAGAGCCCTTCGATGGCCAATGCGGTGGAGACCTGCGTTCCATTGAGGAGGGCTAAACCCTCCTTGGGTTGCAAGGTGATCGGTGAACGCCCGAGGAGCGAAAGAGCCTCTGATGCAGGCATGCGTGATCCACGTACGCGAACCTCGCCAATGCCGAGGAGGACGGCTGCGAGGTGCGCCAACGGCGCAAGATCCCCCGATGCACCCACCGAACCTTGGGACGGAATCATGGGCAAGACATCGTGGGTGAGCAGGTCGATGAGGGCCTCGAGAACCTCGGGTGTCACGCCTGAATACCCTTGGGCCAGGCTTGCAATCTTAAGTAGCAGCACCATGCGCACCACCGCATCCCCCAAGGGCTCGCCGACACCAACAGCGTGCGATAGGACGAGGTTACGTTGCAACAGCAACAACTCGGACGGGGGAATCTGCGTATTGGCCAGACGGCCAAACCCAGTGTTGATACCATAGGCCGGATCAAGGCCCGCCGCGATGGTGGCAACGGTGGCAGCAGAGGTCCTGATCAGATCCCATGATCGGGTTGGCAGGGTGAGTTCATCGACTCCATCCCTGACCATCAACAGCTGCTCGTAGGTGAGTGATCCTGGTTCAATCTCCATTGGTGATCCTTTCGTTCTTTGTCGAGGCTGTGGTGCTTGCGTGCAATCTGATGGATGTGTGGTTGTCGTCCCAGATAACCAGGCAGCCAAAAGAGCCATGCCCCCTCAGGTTGACCCGCTTCGTCGGTCTCTTTGTGATCAGGGTAGCATCAAATGACTATTCTTAGCCATCCAAGCCGCGCCGATATCCAAGGAGCTTGACCTGTGGTAACGTGAGATCTCGCTCTGGAACCCGAACGAAACCCATCCGCTCATACAGCCGCTGAGCCTGGACCATCTGTACGTTCGTATGTAGTGATACCGCATGCTTCTGGTCAGCTCTGGCCCGATCGAGACAGGCTGTGACCAGCGCTCGACCAGCTCCATGACGCTGCGCCTTGGGATCGACGCCAAGCATCCGAATGCCGGCCTCGCCAACTTGGAGCCCCTCGGCATATTCGGATGCTTCATCGAGCACGAGCGTCACTGAACCAATGAGCTGCTCGCCAAGGAAGCAACCGAGGACTGGCACCTGCGAAAGCCGAGCACCAACGTCTGCGACGTGATGCAAATAGCCCTCTTCGCTGGTGTCTCCTTCGGGATAGATCTGGCGATACGCCGCCAACAATACGGCACTCGCTTGTGGGGCCTCCGCTTCTCGAAGCTGTCGAACCATCAGCGTATCCATCACGACCTCCTTGCGCCTTAGAACGTGTGCATGCCCGCGGGACCCACACTCTTTGCTACCTACACTAGAGCTATGTCAACCCAAGAACCAACGATCCTTGCCACCTCTGGTGGGCTCATGCGTGGCGGACGCACGGAGATGGCGTTCGCCCCCTTGCTCAAGTATGCACTAACACTCAGTGGTGCCAGCAAACCCAAGTTGCTCTACGTCGGTACCGCTATGGGAGACGATTCCGCTATCGCAGCTCGGATGATCGAGGCAGGGCGAGCCGCCGGTGTCCCAGTTGATCTGCTGAAACTCTACCCAATGCCCAACGTCGATGACCCCCTAGCCTGGGTGCTCGATCACGATGTGGTTTGGGTCGGAGGAGGAAGCGTAGCCAACTTGCTGGCGCTCTGGCGCTTGCACGGCCTCGACGATGTCTTCACGCAAGCATGGCATCAAGGAGTTGTCCTTGCGGGCGTTTCAGCGGGATCGCTCTGCTGGCATAACGGAGGCACGACCGACTCCTTCACCCCTCAGCTCTCCCCCGTCACCAACGGGCTCGGCCTACTTCCCTACTCCAATGGCGTCCACTATGACTCTGAAGAGCGTCGGCGACCGCTGTTTCAACGGCTGATCGCCGAGCGTGTGTTACCCGACGGCTACGCCACCGAGGACGGAACCGGCCTCGTCTTTCACGGTACCCAACTTGTCGAAGCGGTGGCCGAGATCCCGGGCAAACAGGCCTACTCGGTGCGACTCGACGGAGATAGCGTTGAAGAAGAGCCCCTCGCCACGCGGCTCCTCCAGGCCTAAGGTTCGCAACAAGAACGCGCCGACCTTGTCCTAACCGAGACTCATGGCACTACCCTTGAGCCAGGGCCGTTGTTGTTAGGCAGCGATGCCTAAGATGCCGTCATGGCACCGTCTTCTTAGGCAGTGCCCTTGAGTTTACGCCCTACTGAATCGAGCAACGTATTCCAGTCAGCGGTAAAGCTCTGGGCTCCGTTGACCTGAAGTTCATCGGCGAGCTGCTCGATATCGAGCCCCGCCTCTTCAAGGCGAGCAATCGTCGCCTCTGATTTAGCAAGCGCGTCATCAAGCACCGAAGAAATCTCTCCGTGATCGTCAAAAGCCAGCAGCGTCGCCTCTGGGATGGTGTTCACCGTTCCAGGCGCAGCTAAGGCAGACACGTAGAACGTGTCCGAGAAGGCGGGGTCCTTGGTCGAGGTGGAAGCCCATAACACGCGCTGCATCCGATCGGCACCGTTGCAGAGCTCCTGACAACGGTCGGTCGCAAGTATCTGTTGATGGGCTGCCCAAATTGATTGCATGACGGCCAAGCCGGTCTGTTGTTGCAGTTGGGGCGGCAACTTCGGGTTGGCAGCCGAATCCCAACGAGAGACGAAGACCGAGGCGACTGAGGGAACATCCAAACCCAAGCCAGCGCGTTGGCGAAGTTCGAGACCGTCAAGAAAAGCCGTCGCCGCAGCAACATAATGCTTAAGGCCAAAAAGCAGGGTCACATTGACACCGATGCCATCGGCGATAAGATCCCGAATCGCTTGGCATCCAGCCTCGGTGCCCGGCACCTTGATGAGCACATTCTCGAGATCGAAGCGCGCACGCAATCGACGGGCCCAGGACATGGTCTCAGGAACCGAGTTGGCATACTCTGGAGGTACCTCGATGGATACAAAGCCATCTCGATGACCGCTTCGCTCCCAAGCCTCGTGTAGCAGTTTCGCTGCGTCGGTGAGGTCGACGATCGCCAGCTCGTAGATCATGTCCTCGGCCTCGTGCACGCCCTTAGCCACAAAACGATCAAGCGCCCCATCGTAATCATCCGAATGGCCAATCGCGTGGGCCAAAATAGATGGGTTCGACGTGAGGCCGGTGATGCCGACCTCATGCACATAGTGAGCTAGCGTACCCGAATCGATCAACTGCCGTGAAATCGAGTCCAACCAGACACTTTGCCCGAGCTTTGCGAGCGAACGTACTCCATGCATTACTTACCTCCAATGATGGTTTTGATGGTCTCAACGGCCTCGTCGGTGCTGAACCCAAACGCCTCAAGCACCTCATCTTTTCGGCCTGAGCCGCCAAAGGTACGCATTCCGATAACCGAATCAACGAATTCGTACCAGCCAAACGGCGACGCGGCCTCGATGGCGATCTTCGGTGCGTGGCCCAGGAGCTCCGCACGTTCGGCGTCTGGCCTCTGACGCAGTAACTCAAGCGATGGAACCGAGACGACGGCGGCCTCAACCCCACCTTGGGCGAGGACATCAGCCGCATCGAGGGCGAGGCTCACCTCGGAGCCGGTCGCAACCAAGGTAACATCGTTACCGTCGCGAAGTCGGTACCCGCCGAGGGATTTTTGATCGATCTTGGCTGCCGCTGGCAACACCGGTAGTCCCTGCCTGGACAGCACGAGCACGGTCGGACCCTCCGAGCGTCCAATCCCGAAGGCGACACAGGCCGCGGTCTCGTTCGCATCCGCTGGACGCAATACCACGATGCCCGGCATAGCTCGCAAGCCAGCCAGCTGCTCGACCGGTTGATGCGTGGTGCCATCCTCGCCGAGTGCGATGGAGTCATGCGTAAAGATAAACATCGCCTGTAGCTCCATGATCGCACAGAGTCGTAAGGCGGGCTTTAAGTAGTCAGAAAACACGAAGAACGTGCTTGCAAAGGGCAGGAACCCACCGTGGGCCGCAATACCGTTCGTGATGGCGGCCATCGCGTGTTCGCGGATCCCAAAATAGATATCGCGACCTGCGTAGCTGGGCCACATCACCTCTCCAGCAAGCTTGGTCTCTGTCGAGCTCTCGACGTCGGCAGCTCCGCCGACGATCTCGGGGAAGTGCTCCGCCCCAGCACGCAGGGCTGCACCGAGTGCCACTCGGGTTGAGACCGTCGATTGATCAGAGAAGTCAGGCAACGCAAATGCTCCCTGGCCAAGCTTTCCATCGAGAACCCGTCGCTCAAACTCCTTGAACCTAGCCGGATCACGTGACGAGGCCAATTGACAGGTGGCCTCCCACGCGGCGTACCCAGAGTCACGATCTGGACGCCAGGCGGCGTAGGCCTCGTCAGGCACAACGAATGGGGCGTGGGGCCACTTGAGCTGCTCACGCGTCGCCAGCACGGCTTCGGCACCCAACGCCGCCCCATGGGCACGATGATCGTCATGATAGGGGCTGCCCATCCCGATGTGCGAGTTCATGATCACCAAGGTCGGTTGTCCCCGGGTCTTGGTGGCCTCTGCCAACACGGCATCAACTTGAGCAAAGTCATCAACATCGGTAATCCTCAAGACCCGAAAGCCATAGGCCAAGTACCGCGTTGCAACCTCTTCATCGAACGAGAGTGAACTCGGCCCATCGAGGGTAACGAGGTTGGAGTCGTAGAGGACCGTCAGCTTCTCCAGCCTCAGATGGCCCGCCAGCGAGGATGCCTCAGAGGCGATCCCCTCCATCATGTCCCCGTCTCCGCAAAGCACCCAAGTGCGATGATCGACGATGGTGGCTCCTTCGACGTTGAATTGCTCGGCCGCCATCCGCTCGGCGAGTGCCAGCCCTACCGCGTTGGCCACTCCTTGTCCGAGTGGACCGGTGGTGACCTCGACACCAGGGGTCATCCCACGCTCGGGGTGACCAGGGCATCGTGACGGATACCGTCGAAATCGCTGCAGATCCTCGAGCGTCAGATCGTAGCCATTGAGGTGCAGTGCTCCATAGAGCAGCATCGAGGCATGCCCTCCGGAGAGGACGAAGCGGTCACGGTCCGCCCAATCCGGCCGGCTGGGGTCATGCCGCAAAAACCGCGTGAAGAGCCGGTAGATGACGGGGGCCATCGCCAGCGGCGTCCCCGGGTGGCCCGAATTCGCCAGTTCCACGGCATCAACGGCGAGAAATCGCAGCGCATTGGATGCGACGTCGTAGACGTCCGGACCTCGTAGGCCACCAAAATCGTTCTTCTGCTCGCTCATGTAGGTCGTCCTCTCATATGTCGGTAACGCAAGACCAAGTCAGCGGTGGAGGCATCGACGGCGTCCAGCGCTGGGGACTCCGGGGCGCCGAGCATCGGCACCAACTCCGAGGCCAATTCCTTGCCGAGTTCAACACCCCATTGGTCGAAGGAGTCGATCCCCCAAATCACCCCTTGGGTAAACACGCTGTGCTCGTAGAGGGCGATGAGAGCACCGAGCACCTCTGGTGTGAGGCGTTGAGCGAGGATCGTGGTCGTTGGACGATTCCCGGGCATGCGCCGTGGTGCACGCTGCTCGAGCGCAACACCAAGGGCCTCGAGCTCGGCATCGCTGCGTCCGAAGGCAAGCGCCCGTGTCTGGGCCAGTCCATTGGCGAACAACATGTCCTGTTGTGCCTCCGGGCCGCCAAGTGGCTCTGCAAAGAGAATGAAATCTGCCGGCACAAGGAGCGTGCCTTGATGCAGCAGTTGATAGAAGGCGTGTTGACCATCGGTACCGGGCTCACCCCAATAGATAGCACCCGTACCGTAGTCGACGGTGGTTCCGTCGATGCGTACCGACTTACCGTTGGACTCCATGGTGAGTTGTTGGAGATAGGCAGGGAACCTTGCGAGTCGCTCGCTATAAGGCAAGACCGCTTGCGACTGGGCCCCAAAAAAGTTTCGATACCAGACCGACAAGAGGCCCATGATCACAGGAACATTCTTGGCGAGTGGCGCTTGACGGAAGTGTTCGTCAACCGTCGCGAAGCCACGAAGGAACGACCGGAACCGTTCTGGCCCAATGGCCAACATGATCGAAAGTCCTACCGCGGAATCCACCGAGTACCGGCCACCGATAAAATCCCAGAATCCGAACATATTCTGAGGATCGATACCGAACTCGCGCACCCCAGCTTCGTTGGTAGAGACGGCCACGAAATGCTTTTCAATGGCATCCGGATGGTCGCTGAGGGCTTGAGAGATCCATTGGCGCGCGGCCTTGGCATTGGTTAATGTTTCGAGCGTGCCAAAGGTCTTCGACACGACCACAAATAATGTGGTCTCAGGGTCATTGCGTTCGAAGATGGACGCGATGGCGACAGGGTCGATGTTTGAGACAAAATACGTCGATCGAGACTTGTCAGCGAAATCGTACAATGCGACCGTAACCATCTCAGGGCCAAGATCTGACCCTCCGATACCGATATTGACGACGGAGGTGAAGGGCTTGCCGGTCGCGCCAACCCGTTCGCTGGAACGGATCGAGCGGACGAAGGCCTCCATCCGTTGGAGGACATCCTCGACCTCACGGTCGACATCAATACCGTCGATCGGTGCCGTGATCTGGGCCCCGTGGCGCAGGGCCGTATGCAGAACTGCTCGATCCTCAGAGACGTTGATATGATCTCCGCGCAGCATCGCCTCGATAGCCTCTGGAAGGAAACGGGCCTCAGCGAGCGCTATTAGACGAGCGAGGGACTCCTCGGTAATGAGCTGTTTGGAAAAGTCCAGATACAGTGGACCAACCTCGGCGCTAGCCCAGCTAAGTCGCCGATCATCTTGGGCAAAGAGTTGGCGCAAATCGGTGCGCTTGATCGTTGCAGCGTGCTCAGCGAGCGCGCTCCATTGGGGCAATTCCTTTGGCGAAACCCCAGTAACCGGATACGGCACGAATTTCCCTCCGATCCATTGATAACTCCAGCTTAGACGGGACCGTCGGTTCCCCCGACGTTGGTAATTGTGACCCGAACCTCTCGGTCAAACAGGGATTCGAGCAACCGACGCTTCCTTCGCAACGCATAGAGTTCGGCCCCCAGATCAGTCGTGGCGCTGATAGAGAGCTCGAGCGATGTGGGATGCACCTTGCAACGAAGCGAGCGAATCAGCTGTTGGTGGGACCGATCCAGAGCATCAGCCAAACGTATAAGGGCTGTCGCTACCTCAATCTCGTGTACATCGATCTCGTCGAGCTCTTTGGCGATCGAAATCTCCCCTTTGGTGTGGGACCCGATCACGTGAGCGATGATCTCGATCTCACGCCGCGAAAATCCACGAGGGGGCGACGCCGTAACCAAATATTGCCCGTGACGATCGTGGTTATCACGGCTGATAAAGGTTCCGATGTCGTGCAACAGGGCCGCCACTTGGAGACGCTCACGAGTTTGGCCGGAGAGCCCATGCAACACGGCAAGATCGTCAAAGAGTCCACATGCCAGATCGGCCACAAACGTCGCGTGGGCCTCATTGACCCGATAGCGCTGCAGCAACTCCCGCACCGATCCATGCCTCAGCTCTGATGGGTCGACTGAGAATGCGAAGTGCTCCTGGCTTGCAGCCTCGCGCAGCACAATACCTTCACGAAGTGCCCAAGAACACAGCCAGACTTCGTTGACGTCGACGGCATCAAGGATGGCCATGAGGATGTTGGCACCAAATCCGACGGTCGCGGCTCGTCGATCATCGATCCCTTTGAGGCTTGGCCGGTCGCTGATGGGAGTGGCCAGAATCGTCGAACAGGCCCCGAGCAGCGATTGGCGGCTGACCAAGCGAGCCAAGAGTCCATCATCGAGTTCATCGCGCTCGCTGTCGAGCGAGAGCGCGAGACGGCCAATGGCATTCATCGTCCCACTGGTGAGGATCAGCCGAGTCGGCAAATAATTGGCCAGTGTCGACAACGGCTCGTTGAGCTCATGTGCAAGGTAGGTTCTCACCCTATCATCGCCGTCATCATCGCCAAATCTGGCTCGCAGGCGTCCGACGCCAAGCCTGAGGCTTCGGGCTGCAATCAGCTGCCGCTGGTCACCGAGCATCAGCTCCAGACTTCCCCCGCCGAGGTCGACACCCAACACGGGCCGCGAGCCGAGATGACAGGCAGCGCGTATGGCATCAAAGATGAGTGTTGCCTCTTCGTGACCACTGATCACCTGAACACCAATACCGGTTTTCCTCGCGATCGCATCGATGAGCTCCTGGGCGTTTTCAGCATCTCGGAACGATGCTGTCGCCTTGGCAACCACGACGTTGGCACCGAATCGCTCAGCAATCATGGAAAATCGAGCAACGGTGGTGACCGCGGCCTCGATGCTTTCGTCAGGGAAGTATCCCTCGCGATAGACGACCTCGCCGAGACGCAGCATCTCACGCTCTTTCGCAATCGGTTCAAGCGTGAGATCGGGTCGCACCTTCACCACCGCGAGGTGAAATGAATTCGAACCAAGGTCTATCGCTGCAACGACGACATCAGCAGCCATGCTGGGTGGCCTCATTGATCGACACCGCCTTTGGCGTCAGACCATGGAGTGATGATTGGGGTCGATTGCTCGAGCAAGTCCGCCAGCCGACCACCCAAGTCCTCAACCCGATCAACCGACAGGGCTAATGATGTCGACTTCGCCAACACTTGAGCGCAAGCGCTCCCTTCGAGGGCGGTTGCCAACTTCGATGCCGGACTGGGAGTGACGTCGGGGAAACGTTCGTCGATCTCGTCAACGAGTCGGCGAAGCAGGTCACGAGCTTGGCTCTCGACCTCGATCTCGACAAAAGTCAACCGGCGAGGGAAGGTTACGTAAACGACGTCGAGGCAGATCTCGAGCTCGGCTCCCCCACGCTCACCAAGCCACCGCTCCCGCGTGGTATCGAAGGTGGCGATCTCCACGAGCGGTAGACCCACTCCTAGGGAGCGTAACGCAAGTGAGAGCCCACCTGGAACCTCGCTCCAGGAGCCCAGCGTCTCATACTCCCTAGCGATAGCGAGACCACGCGCATCCGGCACTGCGCCAATTTTCACCGTCCAACAGGTTTCACTAGCTCCGCGATCTCCGCGAACTCTCAACCCAACGCCGTGTCGACCAAGGGTGACTTGGTCGTCGTCAAGGTAGCGCGAGGTCAAGGTTTCAATCGTGGATGGCCCGACCATGCGCTCACACGATGCCACGATGGCTGCAACGACCTCTTGGCCGCGTAGTCGGTCTCTTGGACGCCGCTTAAGTTCGCTTTCACGGGCCACTGAGACTCCCGTGATTGGGTGCGGACCCGTTGAGGATTAGCTGCGCAGAGATTCCTCGCTGAGGAACCAGACGCGTCCAGCGTCCCTCGGCGTCGAGCGTCCAGGCATTCGTATCGTCTTGCCACTCCAGCTCCAGCATGCGAAGAACCCGGCGGCGAAGGTCGAGGTTTTCAAGAGGGAACAGTAACTCCACTCGGCGATCGAGGTTACGCTGCATGAGATCGCTTGAACCGAGGAGAATCTCGGCCGAGGAGTCCCCAACGTCACCGAAGACAAAGATGCGCGAATGTTCAAGAAACTCGCCCACGATCGAGCGGATCTCAATTCCTTGTGATAGCCCCTGGACCCCTGGGCGCAGCGCGCAGATGCCACGCACCAGCCCGCGAACCCTGACACCAGCCTGCGATGCCACATACAGGGCCTCGATAATCTTAGGATCGACGAGCCCGTTGACCTTAAAGCCGATGTATCCCTCAGGTCCCCGCGCAGTCTCTCGCTCGATCAGCGAGGTGATGCGGGCTCGCAGATCGATTGGGGCAAGGATGAGCTTCTCAAGATGCGACGGGTGTGAAAAGCCGGTGAGGTAGTTAAACACCTCACCGAGATCATGACCAATCTGGGGGTCAACGGTAAAGAGCCCATAGTCTTCGTACGTCTTTGCCGTCTTGGCGTTGTAGTTGCCGGTGCCAAGATGGCAGTAGCGAACCAACCCTTGACTCTCGCGCCGGACGACCATAATCGCCTTGCAATGGGTTTTGAGTCCGACGACACCGTACACGACATGGACGCCAGCATCCTCGAGTTTTCGCGCCCACCCGATGTTGGCGAGTTCATCAAATCGAGCCTTGACCTCCACGATCACCACCACTTGCTTACCGCCTTCAGCCGCATCGATGAGTGATTCAACGATCGCAGAGTCCCCAGAGGTGCGATAGAGCGTCTGTTTGATCGCTAATACGTCAGGATCGCGGGCAGCCGCCGCAACGAAGGCCTCCACGGTTGATGAGAAGCTGTCGTAGGGATGATGAACAAGGATGTCCCCCGCCTTAATGGCGGAAAATAGATCGACCGGCTCGCCTTCTGGGCAGGCAAAAGCCGCCGGCGTACGGCCGGCCGCCCGAGGACCACGTTCGTCCTCCAGCCCGAGGTCGTACACTTCAAACAGGCATCGCATGTCAAGGGGTAGCCCGGTGCTGTAGACATCATCGCGATGAAGCTCTAACTCGTCGATCAGTAAGGCCAAAATCGCCGGCGACGAGTTGGCGGCGATCTCAAGGCGGACCGCTCGCCCAAATCGACGCCGCCGCAACTCGGTCTCGACCATAGCCAGAAGGTCATCAGCCTCGCCCTCTTCCAGCACGAGATCGGTATTGCGGGTCACGCGGAACAACGCCGTCTCGCCGATCTCCATCCCAGGAAACAGCAGCGCAGCAAAGGACTGGATCAGGTCTTCAAGCAGTACAAAGGAGCCACCACCAATCGGATAGAGGCGTGGAAAGTTCGAGGGCACTTTGATACGAGCAAAGCGCTCTTCGTGGTCGAGGGGCTCTCGAACGGCAACCGCGAGGTTCAGTGAAAGATTCGAGATGTAGGGAAACGGGTGTGCTGGATCCACCGATAGCGGTGTCAAGACCGGATACAAGTCAGCCTCAAAGGCGCTCTTGAGCCGCGCCCGAGTCGCATCCGGAAGCGTCGCTACTTGCTCGATCCTGATGCCAAGCTCTGCGAGGCGCGGCATCAGCCGATGGTGATAACTCGCCTCACCAGCCTCGAGCAGACCAGTTAACCGTCCCCGAATGCTGCGCAACTGCTCACGTGCGGTGAGACCATCCGTAGAGCGGATCGTAAAGGGTGAGACCAGTTGATCCTTGAGACCGGCGACCCGAACCTGGAAGAACTCATCAAGGCCAGCACCGAAGATAGCGAAAAACTTCGCCCGCTGTAGCGCACCGAGGCTTTCATCGTCAGCCAGCTCGAGAATACGAGCACCAAACTCCAACCACGAGAGCTCACGGTTGAAATATCTCGAATCCCCCGGCTCCAAAGGCTTTGGATGAGGTTCGAGTGGCAATTCAAAAGGCTGGCGCATCTCGCTCCTTGTTCTACATGACGGGCAGACTATAGTCTAGGTTGTGGCAACAACGGAGCAGGTGAGGATACGTACCCGCGGGTACGAGCGTCGTCGACGAGAGCTTGAGCTGCTCATCGTCGCCGACATCGTGACCATCTTCGCTTGGGTCCTTGGATTCTACGGACTCCACCCCAACGGGCGCATTGACATTGCGGACCCATGGCTCGCGATCGTGGTGCTCGTTCCGATCGGAGCCCACATCGCCAACCGCTACCTGGCATCGGACGCGGACGCAATCCTGTTGCCGATCGCCGCACTCCTCAACGGCTTAGGCTTTGTCATGATTGGGGTCCTCGACCCCCCCCAGGCACATCTGCAGGCGATCTGGACGCTGGTATCCGTTATCGCCTACGTCGCGTGTATCTACTTCATACGTAATCCAGACTCGCTGGATCGGTTTCGTTACATCCTCGCTATCGTTGGTATTGGTCTGCTCTTTAGTCCACTACTCCCAGGTGTTGGCGAGGATATTGGCGGCGAACGTCTCTGGGTGCATCTGGGTAGCTTGAGTTTCCAACCGGTCGAGATCGCCAAGTTGCTCCTCGCCATTTTTCTCACCTCATTGATCGTTGAGAAGCGGGATCTTCTCGCTCGATTGCGAGGCGGTGGTCTGCGCCGCTTTGGACCGATTGCCTTGACCTTTGGTATCGCCCTCGCTATCATGGCCGCCGAGAAGGATGTTGGCTTTGCTCTGCTCATCTTCATCACCTTTGTGTTGATTATGTGGATCGGAACCGGCAATAAGGCCTACTTGTTCTTCGGGGCAGTCACCTTTGTCCTGGGGCTCGTGGTCGGAGGCCTCGTATTACCACAGGTCCATCAGCGCATCACCGTGTGGCTTGACCCATGGAAGTACGCGGCCACCAGCGGGTACCAGTTGATCCAGGCCCAATACGCCTTTGGCCTTGGGGGCCTGAGCGGGTCTGGCCTTGGACTGAGCCATCCTACGGTTCCTGTCGCGACCTCTGACTTTATCTTCGCCGCCTTTGGCCAGGAACTTGGGCTTTTGGGCACCAGTGCCATTATCATCTCCTTTCTCCTCCTCGTCGGCGCTGGTCTTCGAATCGCACTGAGGGCCCATGGGGAGTTCAGCTCACTGCTTGCAATGGCGCTCACGGTCATCGTTGCGCTGCAAACCTTCTTTATTTTGGCCGGGGTGATCCGCGTGCTGCCCTTGACAGGGATGACCCTTCCATTTCTTGCCTACGGCGGGTCGTCACTGCTGGCTAATTACATTCTTTTGGCTATCCTCATGCGCATTTCGCATCGATCAAATCAGTACGGCGATCAGCGCGAGTCAAACGGCAACGCGGCCTAGCATTGCGCCTCCGTTCCGACACCGAAGGCACCCTTTCGCATGCACGAGCCACCACTCACGCTGGTTTTGATTAATCGCTCGACCGATCGGGTACAAATGACCTTCAAGAAATCGAGCAACACTACGATATCTATACCATGACTTTGGGTCAACACTGCGAATTCCCTTCGAGGACCGAGACGGCTGGGTCGCAGGTATACCCGGGAGCAGTTTTACCCGATGGTTGCTGAACTCGCTCTGACGATCATCCTCGCCATTGGGGTCGTCGCCGGTGTCGGATATGGATTGCGGCGCAATGCCTTCGGTAAGCGACTAGCTCGCAACAACGAATACCAACGCCTGCTGGCTCAAGCGAGTCAACTCATCCGTGCCGATACCCACGAAAGTGTTCTCTTTCAAGACCTCTGCTCGCTGATCTGTCAAATGGGCCCGGTTCGCCTCGCCTGGATCGGCCGCCCTGGGCCTAACGGGCAGGTCGTTGCGTTGGCGAGCTGTGGGGATACTGGCTATCTCGACAAGATCGATGTCTCCATTCTCGAGAACCTCCCCGCCGGACAGGGGCCGGTTGGTAGAGCCTGGCGAATGGGCCGCGCTATCTTTGATGCCGAGGCGCTTCACAACCCTAGTTACGAGCCCTGGCGCCTTGCTGCTTCCCAACACAATTTGATGGGGGTGCACGCGCTCCCGATCATGGAGCACACCTCGATCGACGCCATCCTTGTGGTCTACTTTGCCAAACACGCCCTTCCTGGAGTTGAGGAGCAGTTGTTGCTTGAGCGTCTCGCGAACGACCTCTCCAACGGCCTCACCGTAATTCGCGATCAACAACAACGTCGCCAGCTTGCCGCTGCAATCGCACAGGTGCCCGAGGCGGTCTTCATGCTCGATCAAGCTGGACTGATCTCCTGGTGTAACGAGGGGTGCGAACGTCTCTTCGAGCTTGAAGTCGGCACGTGCGTGGGAGCCGACCCTGGGGCCGTCTTTGGCGACCGTCATTTTGACGGCCTTCTCACCCGACTTAGCCGAACGTCCCAAGGCGACGACGCACTCGAATGGGATGCACCTCAGGTGAGTCAGGCCGGCGTACATCACTGGGTGCACGTCTCAGCAACCCGCCTGTTAGATGATCACGAAGAGGTCATCGGCGCGGTCGTTGTCGAAGTCGACCTCACCGATGAACGTGCGGCAATCGATGCCCAGCAGCGACTGCTCGCAATCCTTGACTACACCTCAGACGGCATCGGCATCACCGATCGCAACGGCAGGCTCATCTACCTCAACAACGGGGGGCGTCAACTCCTGAACCTTTCCCCAGAGACACACGTCGAGGGCAAGCACTTCTTCGAGCTCATCGGCGATCCTGTAGGGCAAGACTCCTTCCTGATCTCCGTCCAACAAGCTGCCTCGAATGGCCGCTGGCAAGGAGAATTGAGCGTCACACGTACCGACGGTACTACCATACCGCTCTCGATGGTCATGATGGCCCACAGGAACGCATCCGGGCACGTCGAGTATCTCTCAGCAATCGCTCGCAACATCGTCGACCTCAAGGAGCGTGAGCAGGAGCTGAGCTATCTGGCAGAACACGACGCGTTGACCGGCCTACCGAACCGCCGAGCACTTGACAAGCTGCTCTCGAGCGCCCTGGCCCAAGCGAAGGTGAGCCAGCGCACGCTTGCCATCGGCGTGATCGACCTCGATGACTTCAAGCCGGTCAATGACCGATTCGGTCACCATAGCGGCGATGAACTACTCGTGCAGCTTGCACGCAGGCTCATGGGGCTCCTGCGTGAGGGCGACAGCATCATCCGTCTCGCCGGCGATGAGTTCGTCGTCCTCATCAATGCGCTCGCCACGACACCATCGCAGCCAAGCCATGACCTTACCCACACGCTCACACGCCTCCATCAGGCGGTGGAGATGCCCTTTGCTCTTGATGCAAACACCAATGTCACCATCGACATGAGCATCGGTGTCGCCCTCTTTCCTCACGATGCGCTTGAACCAGACGCGCTGCTGCGAGCTGCTGATGCGGCGCTGTACCATGCTAAACAGGACAAGCATGATCGCCAACGCTGGTGGACGTTGCTCTCAGAGTCCATGGAGCCGTCGGTGGCCAACCCCCCAAAACCATCACCCCCGTCCGCCTATGGGGACCAGGCCGTTGGCCTATTGGCGTCGGCGCTCACCGATTGCGACGACCTTGTCGACCATGCCATCGGTACCTATTACGAGGCAATCGACCGCTTCGGAGCCAGTCAACGGATCCGTGCAAGCCTTGGCGCCGACGATTACACGGCGCTGAAAGCTCAGCAAGCAAAATACTTGACGTCGATCCTGACCCCAACACTGGAGCAGTCCACATTGGAGTGCATGGCCGCTCATGTCGGTGTTTCTCACTGGCTCGTCGGTCTTAGCCCGGCAAACTTGGTTGACTCCACCAACACCTTTCGCCAAGCCCTGATCGATGGTCTCGATGGCGTGCGCACGCAGGCTCACAACGCCAAGCAGCTGATGGCACTCATCGACCGACGAATCGACGACGAACTCACGGCTCAGCTCGCGGCCATCAGCGCGGTCAGCGACCGCTACTTCAACATCTTCGCCAACCCGCTCCCCACCGACGCGGCGACATGGATCGATGTCATCCAGGCCGAGGTTGACATCATTGGAGACCTACCAGGCGTTCGTGCTGTGGTGCTCGCCCGTCAGGCGAGTAACGACGCCCTGATTGTTGAGGCCTATGCGGGCTCGAAGGGCCGCGCGATCGCGGATGCCTTCAATACCCCCGACGCCTCCAATGCCGTGCACCCATCGAACGCGTCAAATCACGGCCTCCCAGCCAGGGCGTGGCGCGAAGCGACCATCGTCGCGGCTGATCGTCTCGTGGGTGCCGACATCAACGTGGGTAACGATGGGGTGGTAGGCAACTTCGGCCTCACTTCAGCGGTTGCGATTCCAATTCAGAATCTCGACGGACGCCCGGTCGGCCTTGTGATGATCGTTGGCACACATCCGGCGCAGTTCTCGTCGGATTGGATGAAGCGATTCTGCGTTAATCTCAAGCAACGCTTTGAGAATCTCTTCTATCGAATCGTCACCCCGACCCAGGTGCTCGCACGTGGTCAGGCCATCGCGTATCGTGAGCTCCTACTCAGTGGTGGTTTGCGCATGTACGTCCAGCCAATTATCGAACTTGGTACCGGCAAGGTGGTCAAGGTCGAGGGGCTTGCTCGCCTTGCCGATCACGATGGGACCATTATCGGCCCCGGATCGTTCCTTGGCATCCTTGGGACCAGCGAGCGCTATCAACTGTTCCGGCTCGGGCTCATCCAGCTCCTTGACGCCGAGCGCCATTGGCGATCCCATGGGCTCATCCTCGACATCACCGTCAACATCGATGCATCGACACTTGCCAATCCCGAACTAGCCTCCTGGCTGTCCGAGACGCTTCGCAAGCATCGATTTCCTCCACAACGCCTCATCCTGGAGCTCCTTGAGACCGACCAGCACCCCGTCACCGACCCCAGGACGCTTGCTGCGGTGACCCAAACCGGTATCCAGCTCGCCATCGACGACATGGGCTCCGGCTACTCGAACTGGTTACGCTTGATCGACATACCCGCCAAGTTGATCAAGATCGATCACCACTTCGTTGCCCGCATCAAGGATCATCCTCGCACCGCCCTCAACCTCCTCGGCACACTTATTCTTTCAGCCGTCGACGCGGGCCAACAGGTTGTGGTCGAAGGAATCGAAGACGCGACGCTGGCAGAGGTTGCGAAGCGCCTTGGTGCCACCTTCGGCCAAGGGTTTCACATTGCGCGCCCCATGCCCACCGATCAGCTCGTGCCCTGGGCACTGTCGTATCACCGCGGTGTCGACGACGAACTGCACTCAATGCTCGGGGCGATGGCGTACCATTGGGCGTTCGTGCACAGCCCGCGCCACTACCGCCGTGGACCACTCGCTGAGTGCGCATTGACTCGCTACTTCGAACGCACTGGATACTCGGACAGCGTCGGAGCGACGCTGCACAATGATCTCCACGCTCACGCCGTACCGCCAGCCGAGGTGGTCGACGCGCTCACCGACTGGTTCGAGGAGGTCACTACGCAAGTTCTCGCCCAAGCACCACCTGAGCATCGTGCCGAACTTGACAGCGCCTTACTCGATCCTCTCCAACCAGGACCCCAAGATCAGCCTCGAGCGCCAGTCGCAGCCCAGGATGATCACGATACTCCCTGGTCATGGACCATATAGCACGGCCACTGATGATCGGTCAACGCCAGACGTTGCTGGGGGCATCTCTACTATGGCGCCTCGCTCGCGGTGTGTGACGGGCGCTCTTCGAATAACGTGGCCATCATGGATACCGAGCCCATTATGGATACCGAGCCCATTATGGATACCGAGCCAAGCAGCGAACCTCCGGTCTTTCTTGTGGTCGTCCCGTTGCAGCTCGACGCACACCAACCGTTCGTGCTCGCTGAGCGAAGGGGCACCTGCCTCTCACTCCTTCGCGTGCATCTCAATGCCCTCGATGCGAGCCTGATCTCCAAAGCCGAACGGTTCTTGATCGGTACCGTTGGCCTTACCATCTCGCGCTTGATCCTGAGCATCGCTACCCAAAACCTGGCACTCGAACCGTCGGTTGTCGAACTTTGCTATTACGGCTTTGCCAAGAGTCGGTTTACCAACGGAGACAACCTCACCTGGGCCCCCCTCTACCGGCTGCTCCCAGAGGCTGACCAACGCCAGCCGCCATCACAACCATGCAGCGACACGCCCGATGAGCAGCTCAACGGCCATGATCGGGAGCTGCTTGCGGCAACCCTCGATCACCTTCGGCAATCACTGGATCGACGACCAGTGATCGAAGAGATCGAACCCGAAGCCTTCACCCTCTCGTATCTACAACACCGCACCGAGATGCTGCTTGGACGCTCACTCCATACCCAGAACTTCCGGCGAAAGATCCTTGAGTCTGGCTACGTCGAATCGACTGACCTGGCCGTCAACCAAGCCATGGGGCGCCCAGCTCTCTTATACCGCGTCAGCCGATCTCAGCGCGACTAGCTCACTCGTTCTGTCTAACTCCTCGGTGGCCACGCTATACTAATGCTCATAATGAGTATTATTGCACCACCGCTCGATCAGGTGGACTTCGGACGCCAGATTCGCCAAGCCGTCGACGACCACAACGCCATCATTCTGGCACACAACTACCAGCCACCTTGGATCAAACGGGTTGCCGATGTAACTGGAGATTCTCTCTACCTGTCCCAGCAGGCTCGCGACACCGACGCCTCCACGATCGTCTTTTGTGGAGTCCGCTTCATGGCCGAGACGGCAAAGATGCTCTCCCCTCACAAGCGAGTCATCCTCCCAGCCGACGACGCTGAATGCTCCCTTGCAGACTCGATTACCGCAGCCGATCTGGCTGCTTGGAAGTCGACGTACCCTGATGCCATCGTGGTCGCCTACGTCAACACCTCGGCAGCCGTAAAGGCGCTCTCCGACGTCTGTTGTACCTCGTCAAACGCTGTCGAAGTCGTACGCTCCATCCCCGAGGACCGCGAGATTCTCTTTTTGCCCGATCAATTCCTTGGAGCGTACGTCCAACGCATGACGAAGCACCCCAACATGCACATCTGGATGGGCGAATGTCACGTCCATGCCGACATCTCACCCGATCGACTCCGCGCCAAGATGGCCGAGCACCCCGAGGCGAGTCTGATGGTGCATCCTGAGTGCGGTTGTACTACCTCGACCCTGTACGAACTCGCTGATGGGGACCGAATCCATGGACGCCAACGCGTACAGTTTCTCTCCACCAACCAGATGATCGTAAAGGCAAGGGAGACAACCGAAGATCACGTGCTCGTCGCCACTGAGATCGGGATACTCTCTGACCTTAGGGCAGCGAACCCAGCAGTACACTTCGAGGCGGTCAATGATCAGGCTGAGTGCCCGTACATGAACCGGATTACGCCCGCACGACTCCTTGAATCGTTCGGTAGTAGCAACGACGAAATCATGCTCGATGACGAGACCATCGCAAGGGCTCGCTTGGCCGTTGAACGGATGGTCGATCCCGCCCTGAGAACCTGGGCACGGCCGTGACCACGATGCAGATCGACGACGATGCAGCCTTCGATGTGGTCATCGTCGGTGCTGGCATCGCTGCGCTCACCGTCGCACTGTCGTTGCCAACCACAACACGGATTGTGATCGTCAGCCAGAGCTATACCAGCACCTCCAGTCACTGGGCAAAGGGTGGTGTTGCGGCGGCATCCGGTGGATCAGCCGACATTCTTGCCCACGCCGACGACACCATCGCCGCCGGAGCAGGGCTCAACGCCCCCGCCCAGGTCCGCCGTCTGGTCAGCGAGGCACCAGAGGCGATCGCCTTTTTGATCAGACAGGGTGTTGAGTTCGAGCCAACACTCGAGCGCGAGGCGGGACATCAGAGCCCACGAATTCGCCACGCCAATGGCGATGCGACCGGTCTTGCCATCATGGAGGTACTTGGGCCCCGGTGCGCTAGCGCACCCAACATCACGCTGGCGACCGGTCGGCTGATCGAAATTCTGGTCGACGATGCCGGGGTCTGTGGCATCATCGCCGAACGCCAAGGAAAGGGGTGGTCGGTGCGTGCGCCAAGGGTGGTGCTCGCTACTGGTGGATCCACCGGTCTGTGGCGAAATCACACCTCGCCCGACACCAATATCGGTACGGGCATCATCGCCGCATACCGGGCTGGCGCAATGCTTGCGGACCTGGAGTTCACGCAGTTCCACCCGACAGCCATTGCCCTGTCGGGCTCTCCGCTTGCGCTCGCAACCGAGGCCCTACGAGGAGCAGGCGCCTTCATCGTCGACGAGGACGGCAAACGCTTTCTCTTCGAGATTGATCCAGCTGGCGAGTTGGCAACACGTGATCGGGTTGCCCTGGCCATGCATCGCCACCGCGGACCGAGTTATCTTGACGTGAGACCAATCGGTGCGCGTGAGCTCGCGGCGCGCTTTCCGACCTTTCTGGCCAACTGTCGGAGTTATGGACATGATCCGTTTGTCAACGGTCCCGTTCCCATACGACCGGCTGCCCACTATAGCATGGGCGGGATCGTCGCTGGTGCCGACGGCGAGACCAACGTCGACGGTCTCTATGCCGTTGGTGAGTGCGCGAACAGTGGCGTTCACGGAGCCAATCGTCTTGCGTCAAACTCACTGCTCGAAGGCCTAGTATTCGCCCGGCGCATCGCCACCTCTCTCGCCGAGAGTCCGCGACATCTGCGCTCATCACGCCCCCTTGAAAGCCTCGCTCTGCCATCACGTGCTCGGGAGCGCTCCAAGCTTTGCGCACTTGTGGATGCCGGCTTAGGCATCGAGCGAGACCGCGCGACACTCATGGCTGCCCGCGCAGACCTCACAACCCTCCCTACAATCCCCATGGATCCCTGGGATGCCCATGCCTTAACCGGTGTCACGGCGTTGGTCGAGCTCATGCTCACTGCCGCCACCTTGCGGGAGGGAAGCGTTGGCGCACATACCCGATCGGACGCCAACAACGAAGACCCGAAGTATCGCATCGAATTTGTTCGCGCCCAAGCGCCTCGACGAGTAGGACGGCCTCAATGACGCTGCTTGATGTCATCAATCTCGCCCTAGACGAGGACCTTATCCAACCACAGCTTGACCCGATATCAGCTTCGACTGAACCACCGGCGCATCGCGCATCCTCCACCGATGGCTCGATCCAAAGCGACGACGCACGCCCAGTCGACCTCACTGGCTCCTTGCTCGAAGACCACGATGTGGAACTCGCGCTCGTCGCGCGGGCACCTGGCGTCTTCGTTGGTCAGCAAGTCATCCCCCTGGTGCTGGCACTGACCGCGCAACGTCTCGGTTATGAGGTGCCAAACTATGAAGCCCTCCTCGGCGATGGTGACCCGCTCGAGGCGACAACGAAGATCGCCACGATAAGCGGTAGCTTGCGAGCCATACTGGCTGCGGAGCGCACACTACTGAACCTGACGTGTCACCTCTCAGGCGTGGCAACGTTGACCCGCACCTACGCAACGAAGGTGGCTCACACCTCAGCCAAAATACGCGATACCCGAAAAACCACCCCCGGCCTGCGCCTCGAGGAGAAGCATGCGGTACGCTGTGGCGGCGGCGTCAATCATCGCCTCGGGCTCTGGGATGCCTTTTTGATCAAAGATAACCACCTTGCCTATGGGTCGCTCGCCGACCTGGTCACACGAGCACGACTCCATCAGCCAGCGCGGCCGATCGAGGTGGAGGTCGACGATCTCGACCAACTCGACCAAGCGGTCGAACTGGGGCTAGATCTCATCTTATTGGATAACATGGATGTCGACACAATCAGTGAGGCGGTCAAACGCGTGCGAGGCCGCTGTCGACTCGAGGTCTCGGGCGGAGTGAGCCTTGACAATGTGGTCCCAATCGCAGAGACCGGCGTCGATTACATCGCAATCGGTGCACTCACCCACTCAGCACCGATTCTCGACCTTGGACTCGATGATCGCTAAAAGCACACCCGCCCACATGAGGTTGTGATCGCACCCAGTCATGTGATCGCGATCGAGCCTGGCCCCATCAGGGCCTCTGCCCCATCACCACATCTGCCCCATCACCAATCGTGCGGCCTGGCTCGTCGGGTGTTGGTCGAGAGTTCTCGTTGGAGCCGTCCGAATCGAGTTCGTCTTTGTGAAACGTATTGTCCGTCATCGAGTAGTCGTCACCTTGTTGCGTCGACCCACTCTCATCGGCCTGGATGTCTCCAGGCTCGATATCCCCCGCCTCGATATCCCCCGCCTCGACATCATGGTCGGCCTCGTCCGGACGCCCACCCACCAATCGAGGCGCGACCAGGATAGGAGCCGGAACTGGCTGCAGGAGCGCCAGCATGATAGCATCCGATGGACGAGCGCTAAAAAGCTTGATATGCCCGTCTCGGCTTGACACCGCCAAGATCGCGTGGACGTTGCCCTCAACGACATCGTCGAGTGCGACGTAGCTGACGCCCTGCCCGTGGGCGGCGAGGATATCTTGCATCAATTCGGTCGTCATCGGCCGCGGTGCTCGCTCCTTCGCTAAGATCAGCGCAAGTTGGCGCGCCTGTTCAATGGAGATCGGTATGTCGAACTCGACCAATGACGTGTCGTCAGGCAACAGCGTGATACGGGCAAATGGCTCCGGAAGGTCAACGCCGACCCGAATGAGTCGACAGGGTACGAAACCGGCGAGGTTGAAGTTCTCAGGATCGACTACGGGCACGCTGGGCCCCAATGTTGAGTGCCAGGCCGACCATCGCCAAGAAGGCCAACATGGCCGACCCCCCGTAGCTGATCAGTGGCAGCGGAATACCGGTAATCGGCATGATACCGATGGTCATGCCGACGTTCTGAAAGATCGAGTAGCCAATCCACGCCACGGCCCCGGCAACGATCAGCGTTCCGGTGATGTCCTTTGCCCAGCGCATTGCGCTCCAAAGTCGCCATATCAGTATCGCATATCCGGCCAGTAAGGCCGCTGATCCAACAAAACCAAGTTGCTCTCCAATTGCCGTAAAAATGAAGTCGGTCTGCTGCTCGGGAACGAACGCCAACGTCGTCTGCGATCCCTTGAAAAGTCCAACTCCAAAGATATGTCCGGAGCCGATAGCGATCTTGGATTGAGCCAGATTGTAGCCAAAACTTGAAGTGTCAGCCTTCGGATTGAGAAATGACAGCAACCTATGGAGCTGATAGCTCTTGAGAAATCCAATGTGAAGCACCGCGACCACTCCAAGAGCCCCGACGACGAGCAAGGCCAACAGGTATCGTGCCGGCACGCCGGCCATGACCAGCAGCAACGCCGTGATGATGCCGATCACGATCCCGGTACCGAGATCCGGTTGCTTGATCACCAACACCATTGGGATACCACCCATCAGGAGAATGGTGATAACCCCTCGCAGATCGATGGGATCCTCTCGATTCGCCACATACGCAGCGATGCCAAAAATCACACCGATCGGCGCGAATTCCGATGGCTGCACTTGGATAGGACCGAGCTGGAACCATCGCTGCGATCCGAGTTGGGAAGACCCAACCGGGGTCAATACGGCCAGCAATCCAAGAAGGCTCGCACCATAGATGAAATAGGCGAAGTGGGCGACCCGCTGATAGTCCACGAGCGCTAGCACCACCATAGCCACGGCTCCAAGGAGGAAATAGATGGCCTGACGCTCGAAATAGTAGTGTCCAGAGATTCCAGCGTGGATCAGTTGTTCCTTGGTGGCAGAGTAGACCATCAATACGCCAAAGGCTCCAATGCCGAGCGCCACGACGGCGAGCAGAAGATCGACCTTGAAGAGCCGCTGCACCAGGCTCGTCCTGCGACGAACGGCCATCTGGGTCATGACAGTCCTAGAATCCTCTCAAGCGTCGAGCGCGCCATCGCGCTTTGACCGACCTCAGCCTGGAAGCGAACCAGTGCGGTGGCAATCCAGTCGGAGAGCTTCAAATTCTCTGATCGAATGCGTACGCCACCAACGACATGGTCGACCCTGCTGGCCACCACCTTGCCGTTTTTGTCACGTTCAAGGCTAAAACGCTCTGATCCAACATCGAAATAGTCGGTGCGCTGTTTGCGCTTGGCTTCGGTGTGCACCCGATCCCCAAACAGCTCGAGCACGCGCTCCAGACCTACCGTCTCAAGGGCTTGTGCCTCTGCAGCCAGCTTGAACAAGTCTGAGGAATCAACCAGACCATCGGCATCCGCGCCAAAGGCGCCACCTGATTCTTGACCATTGTCTGCTACCATGATAGCTATAGAGTAGTAGCTCTAGCTGGTATCACTTTAGGGTTAAGGAGATCCTTTCATGAGCATGTTCAAACGCGTCTCTCAGGTCTTCCAACAGAAGTCGAACGCGCTTCTTGACAAGGTTGAGGATCCAACACAGGCCATCGACCTCAGTTACGAAAAGATGCAGGAGAATCTTCAGCAGGTTCGTCGCTCGATCGCCGACGTCCTCACCTCACAAAAACGTCTCGAAGCCCAACGCGCGCAACTCCAAGCGCAATACGACAAATTGCAGGGCCAGGCCCGCCAGGCGCTCCAGCAAGGACAGGAAGACGTCGCAAAGATGGCGCTCCAGCGAGCGACTGCGATCCAACCCCAAATCGACTCTCTCAACCCCCAGATTGCACAACTCGCCCAACAAGAGAGCGCACTCGAAGAGACTGGGCGCACGCTGAACTCCAAGATTGAGGCGTTCCGTGCCCAGCGCGACACCATGAAGGCCCAATATACCGCCGCCAAAGCATCCTCCTCCGCGCTTGAGAACCTGACCGGCCTCTCCGATCAAATGACCGATGTCAACATGATGATGGACCGAGCCCAAGATAAGATCACCCAGATGCAGTCTCGTGCTGCAGCCGTCGGCGAACTCGCCAACTCGGGTGTTCTTGATTCACCATCACTTGGTGGTCATGGCGATGACATCGAGGCAGCCTTGGCGCAGAAGTCCTCGGCCAGCGACGTAGATCTCCAGCTTGCCGCCATGAAGGCAGAGCTTGGAGGCGGAGCCGCCCCCACAGCGAGCATCGCTGCCCCGTCGACGCCGGCTACTCCTGCCGACGATGACGCCACAAAACAAATTCAAGCAGGTTCGACCGACGCATCACCATCTGATGGTGCCGCCCAGCCATCGGTGGCATCTGGAGCCAATACTTTCGTTGTTCGTGTGCTTGGACAGAATCGTTTTCGAATCGCGAACTCGATTCGACCAGCGCTTGACGGCCTCGACGCCGCCCTTGAGATGGCCGTGGACAAAAACGATGCCGACTCCTTCGCGCAACTGGTCAAGCAGCTCGGACTGTTGGTTGCAAGTAACGGAACGGCACTTGATGAGACCGACACCACCAAGGCGGACCTCGTACTCCCTAGTCCTGACATGACGCTCGAAGAAGCGAAGAAGCTCTTCTTCGACACGCCGACAGCATCAGTTCCCGATGAGGATGCTCAAACAACACCAGCCAGTGGGAGCTGAGCAGCTCCATAATGTCGCGACCATAATGGCCTGATCGACGAGCTGCTAATAGCTGTCGTTCGATCGCTGTTGCCTTCTCTATCGATCGCAAGCGTTATTGACGCAATGCTTTCGTCTGCCTCGATGCCTGGGATGGGCGCGAGCTCCAGCGTAAAGAGTTATCCTCACCCGCCCTGAAATCATGTGCACCAATACGTCGCAAACCAACGAGCCCGGCAAGTTCACAAGTTTGGAATCGAAGTCCCTCCAGCGCGACCACCAGCGGCCCATCAATCGGATGGTCCTTGCTATCGTTACCTCGTGTTGACTTGTGTCGATCGCGCGATTCTTGACATCTAGGTTGATCGGGCTTGAATTCAGGCTGAGACTAGACAGGATTGCCAGTTATTATGAACTTGCATCGCGAACAGGCATTGTGACTAATACCTGCAGCAGCTCTGATGGCTAGGGCCTTGTCCGGTGCCTTGCGCCGGCACCAATCAAAACTCAGCCGTGCTGGCGGGCCAGCGACATCTTCACGTCTCGCAAGGTTAAACGCCATGGTCAGCCGCTGCAGTGTTTTAGCCAAGCAGCCGACTTAGCTCCTTGATATCATCGCGAAGCTTCGCTGCTTCCTCAAAGCGAAGCTCGGTTGCGCACGTCTCCATCTCGACGGTCAACGCATCGATGACCTCTTGGAGCTGTTCTGGCGCCAGGTGTGAGAAACGCTCCTCCACCTTCGAGCGTCGCAACTTGGGCACACGGGTGGGGCCATGTTCATCACCCATCAGCGATCCGAGCCGCGCAGTCACCGTCGTTGGCGTAATCCCATTGGCGCGATTGTATTCTTCTTGGAGAGCGCGCCGACGTGCGGTCTCTGAAATGGCGTACTCCATCGACTTGGTAACCTTGTCGCCATAGAGCAGCACGGTCCCGCGACTGTTACGCGCCGCGCGGCCGATTGTTTGCACAAGCGAAGTCTCAGATCGGAGAAAGCCCTCTTTGTCGGCATCAAGAATCGCCACCAATGATACTTCCGGGAGGTCCAAACCTTCTCGCAACAGGTTAATGCCAACCAGTACGTCGTACTCGCCGAGTCGTAGGTCACGAATGAGCTCGATCCGATCGAGAGTCTCTACGTTTGAGTGAAGGTACCGCACACGCACTCCAAGCCCCTCAAGGTAGTCGGTCAGGTCCTCAGCCATTTTCTTGGTTAACGTCGTGACCAGCACACGCTCGTCACGCTCCACTCGATCGCGAATCTCGATCAGAAGGTTGTCGATCTGACCCTTCGTCGGGCGTACCTCGATGACCGGGTCCAACAGACCGGTGGGTCTGACGATCTGCTCGACGACTTGGGAGGATTGGGCGATCTCATAGGGTGCCGGCGTCGCGGAGAGGAAGATCGCCTGATTGATCCGCTCGTAGAACTCATCAAAACGCAGAGGACGGTTATCCATCGCCGACGGTAGGCGAAATCCATGCTCAACCAACGTCTCCTTGCGCGAGCGATCGCCAGCGTACTGGCCGCGAAGCTGGGGCACCGTCACATGGCTCTCGTCGATGATAAGGAGATAGTCCTTTGGAAAGTAATCGAGTAACGTAAACGGAGGCTGGCCAGCGACACGACCATCGAGATGCCGGGAGTAGTTCTCAATGCCGGAGCAGAATCCAACCTCGGCCAACATCTCCAGATCGAACTCGGTTCGCATCTTGAGGCGCTGGGCCTCCAAGAGTTTGTTGTGATCCTCGAAGTAGCGCAGTTGGCTCAAGAGTTCGTCTTCGATAGAGGCGATTGCCACCTTGAGACCTTCAGGACTCGCGAGGTAATGTGTCGCCGGGAAAATCACAAACTCGTCGATATCTTTGACTAATTCACCAGTCATGAGATCGACCTTCGCGATGCGCTCAATCTCGTCCCCAAAGAACTCAATACGCATGGCGAACTCCTCGTAGGCTGGGTGAACCTCAACCGTGTCACCACGCACGCGAAACCGTCCGCGCACCACCTCAAGGTCGTTGCGCTCGTACTGCATGGCCACCAACGAACGCGCCATCGCAGGAATTGCCAAGGTATCCCCAACGTGCAGCGGGAGAATCTGGCCCTGATACTCCTCCGGAGAGCCCAAGCCGTAGATACACGACACTGACGCCACCACGATGACATCACGGCGCGTCAGTAGAGCTGAGGTTGCCGCGTGCCGTAAACGGTCAATCTCGTCGTTGACCGAAGAGTCCTTCTCGATGTAGGTGTCAGTCGATGGTAGATAGGCCTCTGGTTGGTAGTAGTCGTAGTACGAGACGAAGTACTCGACCCGGTTGTGTGGGAAGAACCCTCGAAATTCATTCGCAAGTTGGGCGGCCAGCGATTTATTCGGTGCAATCACGAGGGTTGGCCGCTGCACAGACTCGATGGTCCACGCGATGGTTGCGCTCTTGCCCGAGCCAGTAATCCCGAGCAACGTCTGGAAGCGATCTCCACGGCGCACGCCCTCGGACAGCGCAGCGACAGCTTTAGGTTGATCACCAGCCGGTTGGTAATCGGACACGACCTGAAACGTAGGCACTCATTTAGCTTAGGCGGCTGCTAAGAACGAGGACGTCTTGGTCACCAGGCTCCGGCAGTACGCGGTGTGCACTGTTCCGTAGACACATGGCCGTCGTTTTGCCACAAGTGAACCGTGTTCGACCAATCACCATCGTTCGTGTCCGACATTATCCATTGTCACTGAACTACGAGCTCCAAGAGCGAGATCGACATACTCCCCTACCCACGAGATGCCCTGTCCACCGAGATGCCCTGTCCACCGAGATGCCCTGTCCACCGAGATGCCCTGGTCAAGAAATAACCGCGTCAGCGGATACGGTGTTGTCCCCCAACGACATGCTAGTCACATACGTTGGTCAAGTCATGATTCATGACTCTCCAGGCAGACTCGTCAACGGTATTGTGCCATCGCGCGAGGACCCCTCAGAAGATGACGTTGCCGGACGCCGACTAGGAAGAGGTTAAGGTGAACTAGTTGCAAGTTGCAACTTCTTGACCGCGGTGGTGCCCCCACTGCATCCACCCAAACAACCGTATGGAGGAACCATGACAGACCACGCAGTACTCGGTGAAGAGATCGCATTACGAGGAGCGAATGGCGACTGGATCGAGGGATTTTATGCACGTCCACTCGGGCTCGCATCCATCGGCTCCGTCGTTGTTATCCATCACATGCCGGGCTACGACGAGGCGACCAAAGAGATCGCCCTTCGCTTCGCTCGACACGGTTACGCGGCGCTCATGCCAAACCTTTATTTCCGTGAGGCCCCCAACGCTGCCCCAGATGACGCCGCGGCCATTGCGCGCTCCAAGGGAGGAGTACCTGACGACCGACTTCTTGGCGATGTTGCCGGGGCTCGTGACTTTTTGCTGCACCAACCCAATGCCAACGGCAAGAGCGGCGTGATCGGCTACTGCTCGGGTGGCCGCCAGTCCTTCCTCTCAGGCTGTGAACTGCCATTTGACGCAGTGGTCGACTGCTACGGGGCCTTCGTGGTCAATCAGCCGCCGGCTGAATCGCCGATGCAAGTCAGTGCCGTCGTCGATCGCGCCTCAAAGCTTACGGGACCAGTACTCGGCCTCTTTGGCAACGAGGACTCGTATCCAGGACCAGATGAGGTCAATGCCTTAGACGCCGAACTTACCAAACTCGGTAAACCACACGAGTTTCACCGCTACGACGGTGCAGGCCATGCGTTCTTCAACACCGCGGCCCCCTCATATCGACCAGAGGCTGCAAAGGATGCCTGGGGACACATCTTCACCTTCTTTGCAGCGAACCTAGGGGCACAGTAACCGATGTGTACCTATACGACATCGACACTCACCCTCGTTGGGAATGCCAAAAGCGGCGAGTCCTGGGAGCGCGTCAAGACGGCCTCGGTGTACCTCGATCACCCAGTCGCCTTCCCAGCTACACACTCACTCAACATCGATCTCTTTGCTGACCAGGCTGACCCTAAGCGGTCGACGGCCCTTGAACTCTCACCTCGCTCGGCTAAGGCCCTCGCTGAGGCGATTCTCACCATGATCGCAGAGGCACCTGAGGGTTTGATCGAGGAGGAATAATTATTCGGAGCTAACGTCGCTTTTGCCACGATTGTGCCGTCTATCGTCACAATCGTGGCAAATCTTTAGTTTTGTGATTGTTTTTATCCGATGGATAGTACAATATTCCTCATGCCGAGAGCCTGCGACCGAATGGCTCTCACGTCCAAGGATGGTATTCATGCATCGTTTGCTCTCGCTTAAGTCACTACGACCCTTGATCCCGCTCGGAGCCGTCGGGATCTTCTCTTTGGCCGGCATCACTACTCAAACGACGGCATCAGCGCAGCTTACCGCTGTCTCGATCCCCAACATTGGGGTCGGATCCGCTCCCCATTGGGGAACCCTCGTCGAACAGAACGCGACACTGTCGGGTACCGTCACCGGTGGTTTAGCTGTTGGTGGGAGGTTAACGATGCACCCCAAGACATCCTGGTTGTGCACCCGAACGTCGTGCCCGCCGTTTCCAGTCGCCTTCAACGTCGTCAGCCAGGCGTACACGATCGACGCAACGCGATGGGGGGCCCTCACGCCGAACATGACCCAGCACTCGACGCCGGCCAGGGTTGAACTCACTGGCAGTAGCCGAACCCTCGACGTCGCGCGACTCACGTCGGTCCCGACGGGGTCCTTCTCGGTCACCATCAATGCGCCAGCAACAGCGACGGTTCTCATCGAGGTCACCCCGCAGGCCGCCAAATTCATCGGCCACCTGCAGGCCACCCAACTCAACGGCGTCCACACCGATCACCTTCTCTGGGACTTCGGGAGCGTCACGTCGTTAATTCTAGGCAGTCAGTCCTTTGTCGGGACGGTGCTAGCGCCGCAAGCACTGGTGGCGCTACCAGCCCGCGTTGCAGGCGATCTCTTCGCCAAAGACCTGCAGTCCCACCAAGCCGTCGTCATTCACGATCTTACCAATGGGTTCACCGGATCGTTACCACAGTATCCGATCACTGCAGATCGAGCGACGGTCGTCATTCCCAACGCTCGCGCGAGCCGTTCAGCAACGACGGACGGCCCGGCTCACATCACGGCACCCTAGCCCCCTATAGGGAGCCACCGACTCCATCGGATTTACTCGCGCGAACCTTCCTTCTGCTTGCTTCGCCAACAAAGGCAGTTTCGTGCCATGCGTAGCTACCGGAACTACTATCTGTTACATTGGCTCTCGCGTCCAGTCAGAGATGGGCCAAGATGTGGATCAGATGGTTGCGAATCCATCATCGAGTATTGTCCGCACCCGTCACGCACCAATGCCCTAGATTGCTGAGGGCGCCCATCACCCCAACCTATGCGACACACACGCTCACGAGACCACGACGTTACCACCTGTCTCGCTTCGAGCACCCGCGGGTGCGATTCCATGGCGCCTCGAAAGGGCAAGATCAGCCCTAGGATGTCCATATGACAAACACTTCCGGTCTGCCCATCGACGAATTTTCCAACTCCATCACGCCCAAAGTCGACCTGTTCGGACACGTGAACGACTCCTGGCTTGCGGCAACGCCGATCCCACCCGACAAAGCATCATATGGCACCTTCTCCATCCTGGCTGAGCAGGCGGAACTCGCTGTGCGAACGATCCTCGAGGAGGCCCAAAGCGCTGCCCCGGGTACCGAAACCCGTAAGTTGGGCGATCTCTACACCAGCTTTATGGACGAGGAGGCGATCGAACGCCACGGCCTGACCTCGCTTGAACCCTGGTTTGCCCAGATCGCCGCCATCGAGAGCATCGAAGAGCTCTTGCAGTTCCTTGGTCGTGCACAACACGAGGGTCTCGCAAGCGTCTTCGATCTCTACGTCAGCTCAGATCCTGGTGACCCCAATCGCTATCTCGTCTCAGTGGAGCAAGGTGGGCTCTCGCTGCCAGACGAGCGCTACTACCACGAAGAGCAATTCCGTCCAATCCACGACGGCTTGGCGCTCCACATCGAACGGATGCTTCGGCTTGCACGGCTCGACGATGTCGCCAACCGCACAGCGGGTATCGTCGCCCTCGAGAACGCGATAGCGGCCCACCACTGGGATAATGTGGCCTGCCGCGACGCCGTCAAGACCTACAACCTGACGACCATCGACCAGGTAAGTACCACGATCGCTGCCGCTGGTACCTCCAAGGGACTCACCCCTTGGCTCGATGGCTTACAAGCCCCCACGCAAGCCCTCGACGAACTCATCGTTCGCCAGCCAAGCTTCCTTTCCGGGCTTGCAACCCTGTTGACCGATGATCAGCTCCCAGCATGGAAGGACTGGTTGAACTGGCAGATTCTTCACGCCGCCGCACCCTACCTCCCCGAAGCCTTTGTGCAGGAGAACTTCGACTTCTATGGCCGCATGCTGACCGGAGCCGATAGCCTCCGCGATCGGTGGAAGCGCGGCGTAGGCCTGGTCCAAGGCGCCATGGGCGAGGCAGTTGGGCGGATCTATGTCGAGCGCCACTTCGATGCCAAGGCCAAGGAGGCGATGGATGAGCTCGTCGCCAACCTTCTTGACGCCTATCGCGTCCGAATCGAAAACCTCGATTGGATGACTCCAGCGACACGCACCCAAGCCCTTGATAAGCTCAACAAGCTTCGCCCAAAGATCGGTTACCCCACCAAATGGCGTGATTACTCGGCGATGGTAGTGGACGCCGGCAACCTGTGGGAGAATATCCGCCACATCGGGGCCTGGTACTTCAACCGAGAGATGAACAAGATTGGGACACCGGTCGACCGTGATGAATGGTTCATGACGCCGCAAACCGTCAACGCCTACTACAGCCCTGACTTCAATGAGATCGTATTTCCTGCCGGTGTGCTCCAGTATCCATTTTTCCAAGCCGATCGGGATCCTGCCGCCAACTATGGCGCGATCGGTGCTGTGATCGGGCACGAAATCGGCCATGCCTTTGACGATGAGGGATCCAAGTATGACGGCGATGGGAGGCTTCGAGATTGGTGGACCAGCGAAGATCGCACCGCCTTTGAGGCCAGGACGCACGCGTTGATCGATCAATACGACGCGTTGGCTCCCCGGCAGACCCCAGACCAACACGTCAACGGTTCGCTCACCATTGGTGAGAACATCGGTGATCTCGGTGGACTCGGTATCGCATGGGTCGCCTATGAGATCTCGCTCGGTGGGGAGCCCTCCCCTGTCGTCGATGGACTGACCGGAGCGCAACGATTTTTCAGTTCATGGGCACTCGCATGGAGAGAGAAGCGACGCGACGCGGAGATGCTACGCCGTTTGGCTATCGACCCGCACTCGCCAAACGAATTTCGCTGCAATCAGGTCGTCCGTAACCTCGATGCCTTTCACGACGCGTACGCGACGACCGAAAACGACCCGATGTGGCTGGCCCCCAACGAGCGTGTGCGCATCTGGTAGTCACCCCACTCACAGCTGACGATAGCGTCACCCGGCCCAAGCGCAACGGATCGACCTTACCGCGTCGATTTCGCACGGCCGGTGGGTGCGCGCATAGCAACCCGCATACAGGTCAGCTTGTGATACCCAACACCAGCACTCGCCTGCATCCATCACCGTACCCAGGTTGCCAGGAGTCCGATCGCCGGTGGGTCTTGCCGCCGAGAGCTATCCATCAACAACCTTGTCAAACGTAGTTGATCTCGGTCACCCGATCGCCAAAAGAGCGACCGAGAGAAGTTCCATGGGATCATGATCCGATGTCAGCGACCACTAACCTTTGATAACCCAGACTCACCGGGGACGCTATGCACGGTTCGAGATGGACGCGATCGAGAAAACGTGGGCGTTTCGTTCATCTCAGAACAGGTCGTTGATCATCGCCAACGAGCGTGTTCGAACGTTGGCCAGCACGCCTTCGAGCTGCGCATCGGAGACGTAGTTTGGCCAGAGCATGCCAGGAACCTCACGACACTCGTCGAGGGGTAGTTCCAATCCCACCAAGTGCGCGAGCCGGTCGCCATCGACCAGCGCAGCATGCGTTCGCGAAAGCGAGCCCTTGGGTGTGTGGTGCTGGGCGACCGCCTGCACGAGGTCAGGGTGAAAATTCCAGCTAGCAAGGATGTCGGCACCGATACTGGCATGGTGAAGCCCATAGCGCTTGCGCTCATCGGTTAGCATCGAGAACTCGGCATCCACAGTCAACGGAGTTGAACGGCGCTCCGTGAGCTGCTCTTGATACGCGGGGTCGAGACTCGCGATCACCGCCTCACCGATGTCGTGCAACAAGGCGAGTGAGAACGCTTGCTGTTGATCGGCACCAATCATCCGGGCAACTTCGCTGGCCGCAACGGCCGAAGTGATCGAGTGCTCCCAATCCTGGGGGGTGACGCTACCGGTACCCTCAACAAAGGACGCGAGAGCAAGCGACTTGACGGCGTCAAAGCCAACAATCGCGATGGCCGCATGGAGCTCCCGTACTCGCCCACCAGTCCCATAAAAGGCGGAGTTCGCCATACGCATGACCCGCTGTACCAACGCGGGATCGGCGCTCACAACGGTCGCCACTTCGCGTGCACCCACGTCATCTCGCTCAATCACCGTCAGCAATCTGCCAGCTATCGCCTGCGAGGCCTCAAAGACCTCTATTTTTTGGTTGATCTCCTCAACCGAAACAAGATCCAACCCACACCTCCTGGTCGAAACCAGTATCGGCGCATCGCTAATGGTCCTTAATTTCTTCTATGATCCGCACAACTTGGTTCCGAAGACTCGCGAGGTCACCGTCGTTTTCAATATACCAGCGCCCTTCAACCTGACCGATTCCCTGGCTCGCCTGGGCCCGAAGACGCGCGGCGGCATCGTCAGGGTCCAAACCACGGCGCTGCACAAGTCGCTCAAGCGACACCGCAGCAGAGGCGCGCACGACCACAACGTCATCGATCATGTAGTCATGAACGCTCTGAGGGGTCAGCAGAGGAATTTCGATCACCACGGCCGGCTCTCCATCACCGACACACGCAGCGACAAAGGCAAGAATGACGGCTCGGATGCGTGGATGGGTGATCTCCTCGAGCTGTCTCCGATAACGATCATCGGAAAAGACAATCTGCGCAAGACGGGCGCGGTTCAGCGATCCCGTCTCGTCGAGGACGTGATCCCCGAAGGTTGCCACGACCTCATCGAGGCCAGGTGTTCCAGGTGCAACGACATCACGGGCAACGGCGTCGGCACTGATGGTGCGAAGCCCATACTCAGCAAACAACCCGAGTACCGCTGACTTGCCAGAACCTATGGTTCCGGTGACAGCGATCACTCGGGTTGTTGATTGTGTCGTGGTCACGTGCCGTACAAGCCTTTGACCAACAGAGGCGAATTACTCTGCGTCTGTGTCGCCTTCGCCTTCGACACCCTCTTCGGCTGGTCCGATGAAGTTACCCTCTTCGTCATAACCATACTCCGCGAAGGCATCACGATACTCAGGAGCAAGCTCACCACCCTCAAGCGCCTGTCGAATGGACAACGAGATGCGGCGACGCTGTGGATCGAGGTCGATGATCTTAACCCATAGCTCTTCGCCAACGGTGACCACCTGCTCTGGAAGGTCAACATGATGGAGGGCCATCTCCGAAATGTGGACGAGTCCCTCAATCCCGGCAGCTACCTGCACGAAGCAACCGAAAGGCACCAACTTGGTGACTCTGCCGTATACGAGTTCGCCAACCTTGTGCGCGGCAGCAAACTCCTGCCAAGGATCGCGCTGTGTTGCCTTAAGGGACAACGAGATTCGCTCGGTGTCTTGATCAACCTCTAGCACGAGCACCTGAACCTCGTCGCCGACTGAGACAACGGATGATGGGTGGTCGACATGGTTCCAAGACAGCTCCGACACGTGCACCAGTCCGTCCATGCCACCGAGATCGACGAAGACACCAAAGTGTACGATCGAGGAGACGACGCCCTTCTTGACCTCCCCAGGTCGAATACTGGTGAGGAACTCTTCGCGCTGCTCGCGTTGATTCTCCTCAAGAAACGCCCGGCGGGAGAGAACGACGTTGTTGCGATTCCGATCCAACTCGATGATCTTAGCCTCGATGTCCTGCCCAATCATCGGCGTCAGATCACGAACCCGGCGCAAGTCGACGAGCGAGGCGGGCAAAAAGCCACGAAGGCCGATATCGACGATAAGGCCACCCTTGACGAGTTCGATGATCTCTCCTCGGACTACGCCGTCACGGGCCTTGATCGCCTCGATTTCCTTCCATGCCTTCTCGAATTGAGCTCGCTTCTTCGAGAGAACGAGACGACCTTCCTTGTCCTCCTTTTGGAGAACGAGTGCCTCGATCTTGTCTCCCGGGCTCACTACTTCGCTAGGAGCGACATCCTTACGGATCGAAAGCTCACGAAGCGGTATGACCCCCTCCGACTTGTATCCGATGTCCAAGAGGACTTCGTCTTTGTCAACTTTGACGACGGTTCCGATGACGACATCGCCCTCGTCGAAATCAACAACACTCTTTGCGATGGCGTCTTCAAGACCCGTCTCGCCAAGATCATCAACCACAATGGTATCTGCGCCGGCTCCGTCTTCGACTTCAGCCACCACGTCCGCTTCGCTCATGAACTTCCTTACCCGACTATTTCAATAATTGAACCGATAAAATTCGAGTCCTACGGACTCTCAGTTAATGATAGCCCAACTTTAGCCGTCCCGATCGCGAGCCGGGAAATTCTTCCAACTGTTTGCCGAGCGTTTACCGACTCGAGGCTATGCTCTTGCCTCCGCCCAGTTGGCACCGATGCCCACGTTGACGATGAGTGGCACAGCAAGCGGATAGACACCAGCCAGCGACTCTCGAACCAAATCTTGGACCATCGTTGCCTCAGCCTCCGGGGCTTCTACAACCACCTCATCATGAATCTGGAGGACCAATCTGGCGTTGGTGCCAAGCAACCGCTCATCCAGGGCCACAAGCGCCATCTTGAAAATGTCGGCCGCCAGTCCTTGTGTTGGCGCATTCATGGCTTGTCGCTCGGCACCTTGCCGGATGGCACGATTGGGTGATTGCAACTCCGGCAAATAGCGTCGACGCCCAAGGAGCGTCGTCGTGTAACCTCGCTCGCGTGCCTCGCGAATCACCGACTCTCGGTACTGGACCAACCCCGGGTAAGCGGCAAAGAACGATGCCAGAATTGCATCAGCCTCCTCGCTCGAGATACCCAAACGACTAGCGAGGCCGTAGGACTCCATCCCATAGGACAGCCCATAGGCCACCATCTTGGCCACCGCCCGTTGTTCGTAGCTTACCTGGGAGGCCTCAATGCCATAGATCGAGGCGGCCACCATCGCATGCACGTCGCCGCTGCCACTCAGCGCCTCGATCAATCGCTCATCGTTGCTCAGATGTGCAAGAATCCTGAGCTCGATCTGCGAGTAGTCGGCTGCGACGAGCACCGCGCCTCGGGGCGCAACAAAAACCCGCCGAAACCGTCGACCCTCCTCAGAACGAACCGGGATATTTTGCAGGTTGGGATGCTCCGATGAGATCCGGCCCGTCCTCGCTACGGTCTGGTTGAACGTGGCGTGGATCCTGCCATCGGCGGCGATCTCGGCCCTCAGCCCTTCGTAGAACGTCGAGCGCAGCTTGTCGAGTTCACGAAACTTGAGCACAAGCGAGACCAACGGATGCTGGTCTCGGAGCCCCTCCAGGACTCGAGCATCGGTGGAGTAGCCTGTCTTGGTGCGCTTACCTGTCGGTAATCCCAATTTCTCGAACAACATCGTACCGAGCTGCTTGGGCGAGTTCGGATTGAAGTCATCACCGGTGTAGGCGTGAATTGCCCCAAGGGTCGAGCTGGCCTCAGCAGCCAAGCTTACCCCGATCTCCTCCAAGACCTGAGTATCGACACCAGCACCGGCGACCTCCATCTTGGTAAGCACGCCGACGAGGGGAATCTCGACTTCCATGGCCAGTCGTTGAACGCCCTCGGCTTGGATCCGGGTAAGTAACCCCTCGAGCAGAACCGGCATGACTGCGAGCTCGGTAGCCATCCGTTCCTGATCAGCGTGATCGTCAAAAAGACCATCGGCTGAGCCGTCGGGCCAATCGATATCGATCAGGTGAGCGACTTCCCTGAGATCAGAGCGCCGTTGTGATGAATCCAGGACGTAGGCAAGGACCCCAAGATCCATGAGCCGTGATGGGGCAACCTCGGTCCCCATGGTGAGCGCAAGCGATCGGAGCGTCTCCTTGAGCCCAATACCAACCCACTCTGACTCGTTGAGAACCTCAAGTGACACTTCTTGGTCCATGATGGCCTCATCGTGGCCCGGCCCTAACGGGAACCAGACCGGGGTGGCTCCGGTCGGCTCTGGCGCACCAAAACCGAGCGTTCGAGGAGCAACGCGACCATCCTCGCCAGCGAAGCACGCTGACACAGTGAGATAGTCCGGATGCGCGTTGAGCAACTCCTCGGGCGTAGCAACCACCCGATATTCGGGTGCGAGGGTGACGTGCTCTCGGAGCGACTGGTCACCAAACGCTGGCTCACCAACACCAAAGAGCTCCTTGAGGCTCGCAAAGACACCTCGCAAGCCAAAGGAGCCGACAAACATCTGCTCCGCAGCTGCAACATCAAACGAGGTTGGCAACGCCAGATCGCTGAGCGCGATCGAGATTGGGGCCTCTTGATCGAGCGCAACCAGTTGGCGCAGCAGGCCGAGCTCTGATTCAGCCTCATCGAGGGCTTCGCGCTGACGGGCAGGCAACGATGAACGCTCGGCAAGTATTGTGTCGATATCTCCAAAGCGACTAATGAGCTGGGCAGCGGTTTTCGCTCCGATACCGCGAACCCCGGGAAGGTTGTCGGACTTGTCCCCCCGCAAGAGCGCAAAGTCGCCGTATTGCTTCGGGGCGACACCGTACTTCGCGATGACGGCACCCTCGTCCATCGTCTCAAGGTTCGAGACCCCTTGACGGGTGAGATGGACCCTAACGAGCGGGTCGGCAACGAGTTGCAGGATGTCACGATCACCGGTGACGATCTCTGTCGCGACGTGATCGGCCGTCGCCAACCGGGTCAGCGTTGCAATCACATCATCTGCCTCGAACCCAGCAAGTTCGATCGCTGGGATCTGGACCACTTGAAGTAACCCCCGGACAGCTTCCAACTGAAACCGCAGTTCATCGGGGGTGGTTGCGCGGCCACCCTTGTAGTCAGCGAAGAGGTCATCACGAAACGTTGGCGAGGGATGATCTAACGCCACCGCCAGGTAGGTAGGCGAAAACTGACGAACCGCAGATACCAACATGCGAAAGAACCCAAAGAGCGCATTCGTGGGCCCGCTCTCCCCTTGCATTGGTGGCATCGCAAAGAACGCACGAAACATCAACGAATAGCCATCGAGGGCGAGAAGGGTCGGTCGTGCTTCGCCGCTACTGGCCAGGCTTGAGGTCGCCATCGATCACCTTTTCCGCGATGTCCTTTACCTTGCCACGTGTATCCATGGCTGTCTTTTGAAGAAAACGAAAGGCGTCGGATTCGGAGAGTTGATACTCGTCCATAAGACGGGCCTTGGCCCGATCGAGGATCACCCTGGTCTCGAGCTTCTCCTCGAGCTTGCGACGCTCGTCGTGGATTCGTCCGAGCTCACTCTCGACCATCATCTTCTCATCAAAACGTGCGAGTGCCAGCTCGATAGCTGGGACCAGGTCGCTCGCTTGGAAGGGCTTAACCAAATAGGCCATCACACCCGCCTCTCGCGCCTGCTCGACGAGGGACCGCTGGGAAAACGCCGTGAGGATGATGACCGCACAAAGTTGCTCCGCATTGATGGCCTCAGCAACGCTCAGTCCGTCCATGCCTGGCATCTTGACATCTAACACGGCCGCTGCTGGACGCATGGTGCGCACCGCCTCAAGCGCCTCATCACCCCGACCGAGATCAGCGATGACATCGTAACCTTCAGCGACGAGCATCTCTTTCAGGTCCCGCCGGATAATCGCCTCATCCTCGGCGATGATGATACGTTGTGCCATAGCGCCCTCGTGATCTCCCTAACCAAAGCCGTGTTGCTCCCTAGTAAACTAGGCGGTCGGTGCCCCTGGAGGTGCCATCTGTTACACCGAGCCACTGGAGGCACGATGATCATTGGCCGTTCGCTTTGGGTCGCTGGAACCAACACCTGGATCATCACAGGCGATAACAACGAGTGCGTTGTTGTCGATTGCCCACCTGACCCACAAGCAATCGTCGACCTCATCACGGAGCACAACTTGACTCCCAAGGCGATCGTCGCAACCCATGGTCACGTCGATCACACCGGTGGTATCCCAACGGTCTCTCGAAACTACACCAACGTACCGGTTTATCGCCATCGCGGGGATGCCCACTATCTAACCGATCCACTTGGAGCTAGCGGCATGCTTCGAGAGGCGCTCAGAGCGACCGGGCTGGATCTTCAAGAACCTGAACTCATTTGTGACCTCGAGGACTCGGATACCGTTCGTGGCGCAGGCATTCTCATCAAAGCCATCCATACCCCAGGTCATACCCCAGGATCCATCTGCCTTCTCGTCACGAACCCGGACGGGGAGATGCTTTTTAGCGGTGACCACCTCTTCCGAGGCTCGATTGGTCGGACGGATTTGCCAGGCGGATCAGCGGAACTCTTGCTGCAATCGATGAGGGATAAGATTCTCCCCCTTTCGGATGATCTACGCGTCTTTCCTGGTCACGGCCAGACGACAACGATTGGGCACGAACGCACCACCAACCCGTTTCTTCGCCAGCTCTAGAGCGCCGTCGTGTCACACACATCAACCGGGGTGTGTTGAAGCCTTCGGACGCCAGCACGATGGCCACCAGGCTCGAACCCCCGCCCGAACACTCGGCAAAAATACAACACTGGTGGCCCGATGCCGCCAAGGCTTTGTGTCGTGGCCTGGAGATTGGCGCCAGCGCTACAATCACAAAGCAGGCCTGAGTCAAACATATCGTCATATCCTGTCAAACGTAGAGCGTCAAACATCTAGAGAGCCCCAACGCGCATGATCACGGCTTCTAAAAGGCAATTGCAGCAGTAGAAGGTGCGAGACGTGACCACGTAGGATGAACGTTAACTCAACCTTCAACAAGTGATTAGTAAAATGCCACTGCTGCCCCTCGAGAGCGAGGTCGCGAGTGACGCGTGCCCAGTGGCGCCCAACGGGTCGACAGCTCAAAGCAAGCACCTGAATAGAGAAGCAGTCAATGACACCACGACACACAAACGAAGTATGCACCGTCGGATGACGCACGATCGGATGGGTATCGCCGACCAACTGATCGGCAACTACCCTATCGGCGTACCCGGGGCGGGACTCGAACCCGCACGCCCTTTCGAGCAGAGGCTTTTGAGGCCTCCGTGTCTACCATTCCACCACCCGGGCTAGGGCAACCAGCATAATCTAGCATCAAGGTGTAACCAATCAGCGAGCAACGACATCAAAACTACTGTAAGCAAAACGGTGACGGATTGGTGACGATCTCACCGAGAGCTATGGAGGTAACGAGCGGCAATGATTGCCTTTGTCTTTCCAGGGCAAGGATCACAACAGGCAGGCATGGGGGCCCCCTGGGCAGACCACCCGTCCTTTGAGCTTGTCGAAGAGGCGAGTACGGTCCTACATCGCGACTTGACCCATCTACTCACCGATGCCGACTCCGATGCCCTCCAGATCACCCGCAACACACAAATCTCAACTTTTCTCCTATCGATGGTTGCTCTCGACGCCGTCGAGCGACTTGGGGTTGCCCCGCAGGTATGTGCCGGACACTCACTCGGTGAATACGCGGCCCTGGTCGCGGCCGGTGGCCTCGCATTTGACGCCGGCCTTCGGCTCGTTCAAGAGCGAGGTGAGGCCATGGCGGTCGCCGCAGAGGCTCAGCCGGGTGCGATGGTGGCCCTTCTAGGGGCGGATCTGGATGTGGCTCGCGCGATCTGTGACAGCATCCCGGGAGATCTCTGGATCGCCAACCACAACTCGTCCACCCAGATCGTGCTCTCAGGCACCCATGACGCCATTGTCCAGGTCGAGGAGCGGGCTAAGGAGTTCGGTGTCAAGCGGGTCACGCGCCTAAAAGTCGGTGGCGCGTTTCATTCGCCCTACATGGAGGCGGCACGCGACCGGCTGAGTAAGGCCATTACCGCTACCAAATTCTACGACCTCGAGGTACCAGTGATCGCAAATGTCGATGCCCGCGAACACGTCGATGCCGATGAGTGGCCTGGGCTGCTCGCCGATCAACTCACCCATTCCGTACGATGGGAAGAGACGATTCAGTATCTGCGAGAGCTCAAACCGCGCCTCGTGCTTGAGGTCGGACCCGGTGGCGTCCTCACCAACCTCTTAAAGCGCACGGCACCTGAGTTACGCGTCCTCTCAATCGCCACGCCAGCCGATCTCGAAAAACTGCTCGCGCTGGTTGCCGCAGAGGGTCCGATGGATGACTGGGCCACGTCGCATCAGGGTGAGCGCCTCTATGGAACCGAACGCCTCGTCGTGGCGCCATCGAGCGGCGTCTTTCAGCCTGAGGCAGCGGCATGTATACCTGGAGGGCCGATCGCAGTTGGCGATCTACTCGGTGTCATCGGTGAGGCGCAGCTTCGTTCGCCGTTTGCGGGAACCCTCCAGGGGATGATTGCCCTCCCGGGAGAACGCGTTACTGCGGGCCAGCCAATCGCCTGGCTCACAACCGATTTGCAGCGCGCTCTGGCGGAGTAGGTGCCACATAGCATCATCTCATGAACAAGATCCGGTGAACGCTACAACATCAACCCCCTAGCATCATCGCTTGAGCAGTAATTACGGCATCGTCAACCACACTGAAATGGAGAGGCACTATGGGAGCACGCATCACTGGCTTTGGGTCAGCCTTGCCGGAACGTATCGTCACCAACGCCGAATTTGAAAAATATCTCGATACCTCCGACGAATGGATTGCCTCGCGGACCGGGATCCGAGAACGTAGATTTGGAGGCACGACAACATCGCTCGCCGTTGAGGCTGGTCGCAACGCCATCGCATCGGCGGGTCTCACACCAGCTGATATCGACTTTGTCATCCTCTCAACGACCACCCCAGATCAGACCGTCCCCGCCACCTCGGCCGAAGTGACGTTCCAACTCGGGACCAGCGGAGCTGGCATGGACATCAATGCTGCCTGCGCCGGCTATGTCTACGCCCTCGTCACCGCCCGTGGTCTCATCGAGATGGGATATCATCGGATCCTCGTGATCGGCGCCGATACGCTGTCCAAAATCACTGATCAGCACGACCGTTCGACGGCAGTCCTCTTCGCCGATGGCGCTGGAGCCGTGGTCCTTGAGTCAAGTGAGGCCGAAACCTTCCTCGGCTGGGATTTAGGTGTCGACGGCTCTGCACGGCCCATCCTGTACTGCGACCACGGAGGTTATATGTACATGGAGGGCCAAGAGGTCTTCAAGCGTGCAGTCAGGGCGATGCTCGAGTCGGCACAACGAGCGCTCAAGCAGGCCGGGGTGACCGGAGATGATGTCGGCCTCTTGGTGCCTCATCAGGCGAACCTTCGCATCATCCAAGCCGCCAACGAACGCCTCGGTATTCCACTGGAGCGTACTGCCTTGGTACTCGACAAGACCGGAAACACCTCGTCGGGTTCCATCCCACTCGCGCTCGCCGACGCTGCCGGTGCTGGACGACTCGCACACGGTGACTTAGTCCTCTTCACGGGCTTTGGGGCTGGCATGACGTGGGCCAGTGCCCTAGTGCGTTGGGAACTGCCATGAGTCACGTCCTTGTCACCGGTGCCGCCTCAGGTATCGGATTCGCGAGCGCCATGCGTCTGATCGCCGATGGGCATGACGTCACTGCAACCTACCATGGGACGCCACTTCCTGTTGAGCTCGCCGGTTGTGCGAGTGTCCAGCTCGACATCACCGATGCCGCTGGGATCCAAGCCGCCATCAAAGAGGCCGAGGCTCACTCGGGCCCCATCGAGGTCCTGGTTGCCAACGCTGGAGCTACCAGAGACATGCTTCTTGCACGGATGGACGACGCACGCTTTGAGGAGATGCTCAACACCAATCTGACGTCTGCCTTTCGACTCACGAAAGCAGTGCTCCCGTCGATGATGAGGGCGCGACAGGGCCGACTGATCTTCATTTCGTCGATCGTCGGGCTCACCGGGGGGCCAGGCCAGACCAATTACGCAGCATCAAAGGCCGGACTCATCGGATTTGCACGCTCAGTAGCTCGCGAACTAGGGTCACGCAACATCACCGCCAACGTCATCCTCCCCGGCGCAATCGATACCCAACTGCTCTCAGAAGCGGGCGAGAATCGGCGCACCCAGATCGAATCACAGATCCCGCTTGGCAGAGTCGGTCGTCCCGACGAAGTCGGTGCGGTAGTACAGTTTCTGGCCTCCAGTGGGGCCAGTTACATCAACGGCGCGCTTATCACCGTTGATGGTGGACTGGGGATGGGTATTTAACCCGCTCCAGACTCGAACCTTGGAGGGTATGGTCCCTTCAAGGTCTACAGGAAGAAAGGAAAAACAACCGCTATGGATCGACAAGAGGCATTTGAGAAGTTCACCGAGTGCACCGTCAAGGTTCTTGGCGTCAACAAGGATCAGGTCGTGGAGTCAGCGAGTTTCGCCGACGACCTCGATGCCGACTCCCTCGATCTCGTCGAGTTAATTATGGCGCTTGAAGACGAATTCTCGGTCACCGTACCCGAGTCTGAACTCGAGGGCGTTGACACGGTCGGAAAGGCCTTTGATCTCGTTTACGGGAAGCTTGGATGAGGCTGAGTTACGGCGACAACCCGATCTTCGCCACGCACCGCGTCGCGGTCACTGGGCTAGGGGTGATATCGGGCCTAGGCCTGAATCTCGAGAGCTTCTGGCAAGGGTTGCTCTCACCCCCACCACCTGGGATCCGCCGCGCTGAGGGCTTTGACCCCACCAACTGGCTCAGCGCCAAGGAGATCCGACGTCACGATCGCTACAACCAGATGGGCGTCGCTGCTGCCGATATGGCCATCAACGACGCCGGCAATCCGACCTACCCAGCCGAGCGTGTCGCTGTCTGGATGGGAACCGGAGTCGGTGGTCTTGAGAGCCTTGAGAATCAGGTGGTTATTGGCCATGAACGCGGATACTCGCGGGTGTCACCGTTCCTGGTTCCGCTGATGATGGCGAACTCTAACGCCGCATCGATCTCGATGCGCTTTGGCTACCAAGGTCCTTGTGAGACGTCGGTGACCGCCTGTGCGGCTTCGAATCACGCGATCGCCAACGCGGCGCATCTGATCGCCACCGGCAGGGTCGACATGGCTATCACCGGTGGAGCAGAAGCGGCTATCACCAAGACCGCATCAGCAGGGTTCACCAACATGACCGCAACCTCCAAGGTTGACATCTCCCGACCTTTTGACCGAAACCGCGATGGCTTCGTGATGGGAGAGGGCGCTGGCGTCCTCGTGTTGGAGGACTTCGACAAAGCACAGGCACGTGGCGCGAGGATCTATGCCACCATCGATGGCATCGCCTCGACCGCTGATGCCTATCACATCACACAACCAGCACCGGGTGGCGTTGGGGCACGTAGCGCTATGCTGATGGCGATCGAGGATGCCGGCCTCACCACAGCCGATATCGCACACATCAACGCCCACGGAACATCGACCCCGATGAATGACCTCGCGGAGGCGGCGGCGATTCGGACACTGTTTGAGGAGTTGAACCCTCCGGTTACCTCGGTGAAAGGTGCCCTTGGGCACGCCCTTGGGGCCGCGGGTGGACTCGAAGCGGTAGCGGTGGGACTAACGTTCGCCCATCAGCTAATACCTCCAACCGCCAACACCGTCGATCTTGACCCAGAGGTTGACATCGACGTGGTGATGAAGGATCCCCGACCACTCCCAGCTGGACATATCCTGTCGAACTCCTTCGGCTTTGGGGGTCACAACGCCTGTATCGTCTTTGGGCCGCCACCGGCGTAATCGATCGGAGTCCAAACCACATCGATAAATCAACCGAGGCCAGGGTAGGCTGGGTCTATGTCATCTGATGAAACCAGCCACCCTGGAACCCTCGAGCCGGACGATGTGAAAGTCGGTTCATTCTCCAAGGCCCAGCCGTGGATCGTCGACCCGGAGCGACTCGAGTGGCTGCCCGCTACCCAACAGTTGCGGGCCCGCACGCGTGCTCAAGTGCCAGTCCTGTTGCGACAACGACGCATTCCACCAGCACGGCGGGTGATCGGAACCGGTGTCTCGCTCGGCGTCGCCCTACTCGGCTGGCGACTGATTGAGCGTCGACGTGGCAAAAGCGAGTCCCGTCGTGGCCTCTCTCGTCGTCTGCGCCGATCATTCGAGCACTTGGGCCCCACGTACATCAAGCTGGGTCAAATCATCTCATCAGGCGAAGGAATCTTCCCCGTTGAATTGGTGGACGAATTTCGGCTCTTGCGTGACCGTGTTCCAGCCGAGGATTTCACCGTAGTACAAAGAACCATCGAGGAAGACCTCGGTGGACCGCTTGAAAACTTCTTCGCGACCTTTGATAAAAAGCCAGTTGCCGCCGCCTCAATAGCTCAGGTCTATTTTGGGACTCTTCTCACCGGAGAGCCCGTCGCTATCAAGGTCCAGCGGTCCCAAGTCAGCGATCTCGTTCGCCGTGATCTGGCGGCGATGAGCTGGATCACCCCCCACCTCATCGGTCGCATTCCGGTGGCTGCACTCGCAAACCCACCCGCTCTTGTTGAGCTCTTCGCCGAGACCATCGTCGAGGAACTCGACTTCCGTCTTGAGGCCGCCAACATGCTTGACATCGCGGGCGTCCTGGCGGCCACTGACCAGCGCAGCATCATCGTCCCTCGGCCCCATCCAAACCTGGTGACCAAGCGAGTACTCGTGATGGAGCGACTGAGTGGCTTCAAGTGGGACGACGCGATCGGTATGCGCAAGGCGGGGATCGATACAACCGCCGTCGTGCGTGCTGCGCTCGTCTCATTCCTCGAAGGGGCGATGCTCCACGGGGTATTCCATGGGGATCTCCATGGCGGCAACCTCCTGGTTGGTGACGACGGCAAGATCGTGCTCCTCGACTACGGCATCACCGGAAGACTTTCCGAAGCCAAGCGCCTCGGCTTCCTCCGTCTACTCATGGGCAGCTCGATGAACGATCTGCAGTCCCAAATTCAGGCCTTGATCGATCTCGGGGCGCTACCCACCGACACTGATATCCAAGCGGTCATCGACGACCTTGGGCTCGAAGAACCAGCCAAGGATCCGACGCAAATGCGACCAGAGGAGATGATCGCCGAGATCCAAGAGCTCACCAAAGCCTTGCTCGGCTACGGTGCTCGCCTGCCAAAAGAGTTGATGCTATTTGTCAAGAACATGATTTTCGTTGACTCATCACTCGCCACCCTCGCGCCAGAGATCGACCTCTTCGCTGAGATCACCTATCTCGCCTCATACTTCATGACCCGCTACGGCGCCCAGATCTCGGCCGACATCGGCATGCAAGTCTCCCCCACGGCCATCGATCTCGGTGGCCTCAAGGCAAGTCTTGGCGTCGATGCCGATCTCGAACATCTGAGCTACCGAGAGCTCAAGGAACGTCGCGAGCTGATCCGTCGGCGTATGGAACAGAGCCAGGGCCGCCGGGGCTAGCCGCCCGGCAGCTCGTCGTGGCCACCAAACTCCTTGCGCAGGGCAGAAAGTACCCGATCCCCAAAGGCGCCAGAGCCTTGTGAGGCAAAACGCGAAAAGAGCGATGCCGCAATCGTCGGTGCTGGAATGCCTTCGTCGATGGCGGCATTAACCGTCCAGCGCCCCTCTCCTGAATCTGACACCCGACCCTTGAAGGCCTCGAGGGACGCGTCTCGATGGAGGGCGTCGGCAGCAAGATCGAGCAACCACGAGGCCACGACACTGCCACGCCTCCAGAGTTCAGCAACCTCTGCGACTGGGATATCGTATTGGTAGGCACTTGGATCATGCAACGGTGCGACCTCAGCACTCGCGTCCTGGCTCCGACTGCCGATGTCGGCGGCTTCAAGGATCGCCAGGCCTTCGCCCAGCGAAGCCATCATGCCGTATTCGATACCGTTGTGCACCATCTTGACAAAGTGCCCCGCTCCATGATCACCACAGTACAGATAACCTTGCTCAGAGGGTCGGAGTGCAACCGAGTCGTCCGTCCGCGGAGTTGTGCCGACGCCCGGTGCAAGGACCGCGAAAATGTGTTCAAGCCGATCGAACACCTCACGTTCGCCTCCCACCATTAAGCAATAGCCACGTTCGCGACCCCACACACCGCCACTGGTGCCAGCATCCATGTGGTGAATGCCTTGCTTTTTGAGATTGGCAGCATGCACCTGATCATCGCGGTAAAAGCCGTTACCACCGTCGATGATGACATCATCTGGCGCTAGCACAGCTGCGAGTTCATCAAGGACCTGCTCCGTGACACCCGCTGGAACCATGAGCCAGACGGCGCGTGGTGCCGAGAGTTGCTCGACAAACTCACTGAGGGTCTCAGCGCAGACGAGTCCCGCCTCAGTCGCCGTCTTTCTCGCCGTAGCCGAGGCGTCGAAGCCGATCACGTCGACATCCCCAGCACTCAGGCGCAAGCCCATATTCATACCCATCCGACCAAGCCCTACGATTCCGAGCTGCATGCCGTCCTCCTTCAACGTTTGGTGCCTAGCCTACCCCAAGATGGCCCGGGCATCACAACGGCTGCCGTCAGGTTATGGGCGCCACGCCGTCAAACGGTCTCCGTCACGGGCGCCAGGAATCGGCCAGGCTGGCAGCGACGGGGAATCATGGCTCCTCATCAGCTCGATGTTCGCCAAGAATCCAAGCGCGAATTGCGTCGCCGTCGGCATCGAGGTCAGGAGGAAGATGACGATAGGTCGGTGGCGTACCGGACAACGTGATGGGATTGCGGATCATCTCAAGTTCATCCGCGCCCTCCCCCAGATGGACGGTGGGTTCAAGACCGACCTTGCGGGCGAGTTCGATCCCTTCGGCGACGGTCGCAATAGGTGCACATGGGACACGGGCAGCCATCAACAACTCAAACCACTCGTCGGATGTCTTGGTCAACAGCTGCTGGGCCAAGAGTGGGCCGAGGATCACTCGATTGGCCGTGCGCAATTCATTATGTCGAAATCGATCGTCATCGGCAAGCTCGGGGACCCCAAGCACTTCAGTCAGCTTACGAAACTGGCCATCGTTAGCGGCAATCACGATCAGCTCGCCATCCTTGGTCGGGAAGGGGTCGTATGGATACAGGCTTGGGTGTGCATTACCCATCCGGAATGGCACCACTCCCCCCATCGTCACCGCCGCGGTGTGGTTCACCAACCCCGACAACGCCGAAGCCAACAGGCTGACCTCGACCCGTTGACCCTCACCGGATAGGGATCGTTGATGCAGCGCCGCCAAAATCCCCATCGACAGATGCAAACCCGCAATGATATCCATGACCGAAATACCTGCCCGATACGCGGGTCCATCTGGCTCACCAGTCAGGCTCATCAAGCCCGACATGGCTTGGATCATGAGATCGTAACCCACCATCTCAGCACCAGGAGATCGCGTCCCAAAGCCTGAGATGGAGGCGTAGATCAGTCCCGGATTCTGCACCCGAAGGTCATCATAGCCAAGTCCAAAACCGGCGATTTGCCCCGGTTTGAAGTTCTCAACCATGATATCGGCCGCCAGCGCGAGCCTCTTGGCAACCTCTAGATCGTCAGGCTTACGAAGGTCCAAGACGATCGAACGTTTGTTGCGATTGATTCCTAAGTAATACGTTGACACGCCATCTCGAACTGGGGGCTTCCAGGTGCGGGTATCGTCGCCAGCTGGTCCCTCCACCTTGATCACGGTGGCACCAAGATCACCAAGCAACATCGTCGCGTATGGACCGGCCAAAATCCGGGAGAAGTCGGCGATCAACAAACCGGTCAGCGGCCCCTGGGAAGCGGCACGCTCATCATCTATCGAGTCGTTGGCTGGATTGTTCACGACCACTATCCTATCCCCTAGCTTCGACGCTGGGAAGGTCACCGACCACCGGCTCACAACCACCCACCAGCAAAGCTCTTTGCAAAGACAAGCCAGCGCTAGTGAACGCGCACCCTCCTCTGATACGACGACGGTTCCGCAACGGCTGCGAAACAGCCCTCCCCGTAGCAACCTGCTCGCCAAGCACCTCGCAACGCATCAAAACTTCCATCCAGAGACGATCGCAACCAGGCTTGGGCACGATCTCAAAGCGCTTTGCGCCTACGATCTGGCGACAGCTAACACACAGCGCGCAAACCGTGAGCTGCCATGCCCACACCGTCCCGCACCCATAAAGTCCAGCACTCAAAAGTATGGCCTTCCCGGGTGTAGCGGGGGTGCCGTCTGACCTGGGGCTTCTCCATCGTCGGTTGGTGGTCTACCAGGAATCGGCTTACGAGCAGCACCCAGCCCCTCAACCTAGCGCTTGTCGCCGACCGGTAAAATGAGGACACGACCGGCACCTGTATCAAGGCACTACCGTCGCCCTTCCAGCGCAGACCCACACCGAATCACACGATTGACCTTGAGGAGCGTGAGTCAGAATCCGAATATCTAGCAAAGAAACGCCATCAGCCGCCTTTGTGTGCACTCGAACTGTGCGCATCTTGACTATTCAATTGTATTATGCATACTTATGCAGCTCTAGCCAATTCTGACCCATGCACCTAGTTCTGCGAACCATCTGCACAGTAAAGCCACAACATAAACTTCGAAGCGATCACTCGACAATGAGACGCGAACTAGGAACCAGAACTATGCTCTGCATGTCGCATTCGACTCAGACCCCGTCGCAGTTGCAACACGCGAGCCAAACCCAAAACAAACACCAATACTCCACCGAGAATGACACCAAAGAGAATGGCGATCCCCACAGGCATGCGCGTCGTCGCGCCAGGGAAGTGAATGGTTACGGTCGCGAGATTCTGAAGGATGAAAACGAGAATTGCAATCAACACGATCAGTCCCACCGCAGAACCAATCCATACCCTCGATGTCCGGGTCGATCGTGGCTCACGCTTAAGCCGCTCCGTATTATCGGGCTCCTCAGGTGGTGCAACCTCATGCTCGAGAGACTCTTCGCCTACTGGATCAGGTTCCCCCCCACCTTGCGGATAGTCTTCAGTATCGTGCTCCATACGGGCAAGCATAACCAGTTCCAACACACGAAGCGCTCACTGCACTCGATGGATGCCCATCCCCTGAACTGACCCTGCTGGCCAGTACACCATCCTTATATAGTGCTACGCTCCTTGGGAAACCACTTATTGGGTTCACACTCCTGGCAATACCAACCCTACGTTGTAAGCCAGCACCACCCTCTGAGCCAATAAATTTGGTATCAACACCGCTACCTCATTATGCAGGAAATGGTATAAACAGCGCACCTGGTCAATTCTCATAGCAACACTGCAACTTTGCCATCTCGTTGATCCCCAAAGATGGAATTTCGGAGTCGCTACACAATATGGCAACAAGGAGCTGGTAAATCAGTTTCAGGTAAGGGCCGCTGGGTTGCTCCCAAAGCGTAGTGCGCCCGCCCCGGGACGATGGTTCAACGATCGGGCACCTGGGCCGGGTACTCGCCAACATTCCGGGGGTGATACCATATGCTAGCGCTAGCTGAGGAGCACCTGTGGTACCGATACTGTCATGGTGACCGCGCTGACGATGGCACAACAGCACGCGAACCCTCACCCATTTTTCACAAAACCGAACCTCTCGGTGGCAGTCGTGCGGCAAATACTTCCTCCAAGACCGAGGGGCCACGACATAGACCCATCCCAATAGATTTCAATGCACGACTCGTTCGTCCAAGAGCATGCCGGCCTGGAGTAACATTGGCGCCAAGAGGCCTACAAAGTAGCACGAGTGCCGGAACGTATCCGTTCTGTGTCATTGCTAGCACACGCGCTAGCTCCATAGCCATGATGGTCGTCACAGGCGGGGCTTGAGCCTCCGGGCCGCTGATGTCGGCCGGCATCTGGTGGCTGTTACCTGGGTAGCAACCAAGATACTCACCTACGTAGGTGGATCACTGGCAATATCGCCATCCTCGGCCATCATAAGGCGATGCACAGGCGACAGTAGAGTGGATGACGGCGGTTGGACCCAGCACTCACCGTCAGCGCGAACTCCCGGACTCGAAAAACGTAATCGACGTCCTAGAAATCCAGTTGTTCCAACCATTGGAATCGACACTCATCATGACGCGCAAGCTTTTTCGTCCCCAACAGTCAGGTGACCAATGCTCAAGGGCGTTCCCTTGAGCATTGGTCAAATCAACAAGAAGCAGAGCTCTCGTAGAAACTCTCTAGGTGACAGTGGTTATGCCAGACTATCCTTGCTGTCAACCGATCTCACCGTTCCATCAGGAGAGTTCTGCACCTGCTCTGTGGTCACGGTATGTCGACGACCACTGCTCAGGGCCACAACGATACCAAGAAGGAACGTTACGACTCCAACAATGAGTAAAATGAGACCTACCTCTGGGATTGAAAACCCAGTAGTGCTGGCCGTGACAGCGTACTTCAGTATTGCACCAACGGCAGCGAGCACGATCCCAAAAACAATAATTCCTGTACCAAACGAACGGTTCATAGTTTTCCACCTCTGCTAGTATTCTACGCCTATTTGTCGTTCAGGATTCGAAAACGGCACATTACTTATTAATTTGTTCATGTCGCTACTCAAAACAGTCCCGAGAAGCGCTGAATGGGTCACAAACGGCACTCCTGGAATCGAGATCCTCCACAAACCTGCTGATCAACACTGGCATTGACCACCACCTAAAACATGCCTTGGCCAGAGCAACAAAGGGTTTTTCAAATCCTCAGACTTAGAACCGCAGGGTAATTTCGATTCGTTACACCGAGTTCCCTGCTGCAATATCTCAGCACCAATAGCCTCGAACGTCTCAATTTATGCTTGCGCATACCAATCAATATTGACTCACGGCTCCTAGGTGTTTTTACGGCACACATCAGAACCGTTATCTTGTAGCGCTGGACGCGCGACATCCTTGCCCGCTACCAGCTCTGTCACCTAGTCATCCGAGACTTGGCAACTCAGTTGCGGGGTCAAGACCCACCGGGTACGACATCGTTTGTCCGGCTTCGTCTTCAGCCGTGACGTTCCCAGACCTCTATGCATGACGATCGTTATGGCCCATCGCAGATCCATGTATCGAAGAGGGCACCGTTGCGTCGCCACTTGGTCAAGACCAAGCCATCCTCATCAGGAGTGGCCAACGCCAACAACTACGCCCTAACGCCACCCATTACCACGAACGAACCAATGTCACTTGCTGGCACCATCTCATTGCACCGCCTCCTGGCACTAGGCGTCGTCGAGAGCCGTGCGCAGCTCGTCAACGAAGGCTGCGAGCACATCAGGGGGCTGCCCTTCTAGCAGGCGTCGCATGAGCGCAGAGCCTACTACGACGCCATCGGCACCAGCTCCAACAACCGAACGAGCCTGTGCGCCGTTGGAGATTCCGATACCGATGAGGACCGGCAGGGAAGTCCGCGGACGGATCCGTGCCGCAATCGCTGTGGCGGTTGCGGCCAACTCCGCTCGCTCGCCGGTGACCCCCATCCGTCCGACCCCATAGACAAACCCTTCTGCCACCGACAGGATCTCGTCAATCCGATCATCTGATGTTGCAGGCGATATGAGCTGGACGGTTTCAAGATCTTCTTTGGCTGCCAGCTCTCGCCAACGAGTTCCCTCCTCTTTCGGCAGATCAGGGATAATGACCCCATCGATACCAGAGCGTCGAAGTTCCCCGATTGCACGATCGTCACCCATGTGATGAAAGATGTTGTAGTAGGTCATGACGACGAGAGGCACACCAAAGCTCTGCTGGCGAAGCTCGGCCAAGACCGACAGTGGCGTTACGCCACGGGCAAGTGCCGTCTCACCAGCACGCTGAATCACCGGACCATCCATGCTTGGGTCCGAGAAAGGAATTCCGATCTCGACGGCGTCAGCCCCCCTTTCGATCACAAGATCGACAAGCGACAACCAGTCAGCCTCTACGCCGGCCATGATGTAGGGAACCAACAGGCGGCGACCCTGGGTTCGAAGATCCTGGAGCGTCGCCTCAAGCATGTGACTCTCCTTCTAAGAAGCCCAAGCGCTCGGCGATGGTCTCGGCGTCTTTGTCGCCACGGCCTGAGAGGGTGAGAACGACCGAGGTTCCGGCGATCTCCTCACGATGTTGGACAAGCCAAGCGACGGCGTGCGCGGATTCGAGCGCACAGATAATCCCTTCTAATCTTGCCAGCAAGCGCACGGCATCGAGCACTTGGTCATCGTTCACCTGATCATAACGAGCGCGCCCAATGGTATGGAGATAGGCATGCTCTGGTCCAACCCCCGGGTAGTCGAGTCCTGCCGAGATCGAACTCGCCTCGTTGACCTGACCAAACTCGTCTTGCAAGAAATAGGACTCCATGCCGTGGACAATGCCTCCAACCCCTCGTCCAATGGCTGCACCCCCCTCGGGTTCGACCCCAACCAGACGCGCAGAGGTGTCGACAAAGCCGGCGAACGTCCCGGCTGCATTCGAACCCCCACCGACGCAGGCTACAACCCAATCTGGCGTCGAGCCAGTGGCGTCAAGGTATTGACTCCGCGCCTCATCCCCAATGACACGCTGAAACTCGCGCACCATCCACGGGTAGGGGTGGGGCCCCATGACGCTGCCGATGCAATAGTGGGTGTCCCCCAATGCGGCTACCCAACTGCGCATCGCTTCGTTTACCGCGTCCTTTAAGGTGCGCGAGCCCGACATCACGGGCTCCACTTCAGCACCAAGCAGCCGCATCCGAAAGACGTTTAACGATTGACGCTTCACGTCAACCTCACCCATGTAGACCTTGGCTTCGAGCCCAAGCAGTGCAGCCGCGGTCGCCGTTGCTACACCGTGCTGTCCGGCACCGGTCTCGGCAATGAGGCGCGTTTTGCCCATCCGACGTGCAAGGAGCGCTTGACCAATCACGTTGTTGATCTTGTGAGAACCAGTGTGAGCGAGATCTTCACGTTTCAACCAGATCTCGGCACCAAGGTGCTCCGAGAGACGCTCTGCGAGATAAAGACGTGTAGGGCGCCCGGCATAACTCTCCAAGGTGGAGGTGTACTCGGCTCGAAACAACGGATCCATCCAAGCCTCGCGAAACGCCGCTTCCAGCTCAAGAACTGCAGGCATGAGCGACTCGGGTACATAACGCCCACCGAATCCACCAAATCTCCCCGTCGCATCCGGGCTTCCCATCACGCTCGTCACTTCTTGACTCCTCTACTCAAATCAACTACTCAACTCATCAACTCGATCAGTACCGCTTCCAGTGCGACCATCGCAGTGTCCACACGTTGCCCGCCGACACGACGGGTACATCACGACCCAGGATCATCTCTTATTGCGAACCTGCAAACGCATGGCTTTATTGCCAACTCCGAACCGCGTCGATAAAGGCACGCATCTTCTTTGAGTCCTTCACCCCCGGTGCGTGCTCAACCCCACTCGATACATCTACCCCATAGGGTCGAACCTCTCGCATGGCGAGCGCGACGTTGTCGGCCCGCAGACCCCCGGCCAGAATCAACCTTGGCCTCTGCCCACGCACCACCCAATCAGGATCCCGAGTGCCAACGCCGATCGCCGATCCTGTCATAGCAGCTGGCGGCGTCTCCAGCGTCGGCGCTAGGTCCCCGATGCTTGTAGCTCGACCCAGGTCGAAATCGGTATCATCGTCAGGCATTGACGCCGGCTCCGTCTGCTGGGGTCCATGTCGCAACACTCCCCAGTCTGGGGGCATCCCTGACCCAGGTACTGGTCCATCTCCAAGGATCGCCCAGACGTCCGGGTAGCGAGCCACCAGGTCGAAAAATCCTTCACTAATGGGTATCGCTTTGATCACCAAGGGAATCTGTTGACACAACGAGGCGACCTCGGTCGGGGACTCGTTCCCATGCAACTGCGCGCCGCTCAAACCCAGCGAAGTAACGATCCCCACCACCCGATCGATGGCTTCGTCAACGAAGACGCCAAAGGTTAGGGTCGAGTCCGGTAGGCCGTCAAGTATCTGAGACACCTGCTCGACGGTCACCTGCCGTCGCGACGGTGCGAAAACAAACCCGATGGCATCGGCACCGAGGGATACGGCGCTTGTGGCATCATCAGCGTTGGTGATACCACAGATCTTGATAAGAACCTCGCTAGGCACCGAATCGCCACCCTTGACTTGGGCAATAACTGATGTTGGCACGAAGGTCACCCGGATGATCAGCCACCGCGGAGTGCTCGCAACATCGCAACTCGATCCTTTGCACGCATAAGGGTCTCTCCGACCAAGATGGCGTCATAACCTCCCGCTGCCAGCGCCCACGCATCTTCTGGGCCCTGCACCCCAGATTCAGCGACCACCGGAAACTCGTCGCCAAACTCCTTGCGATAGGCAAGTGCGCGCGTAGGATCAACTTCAAAGGTGACGAGATCGCGCTGGTTGATGCCGATGGCTCCGCGAAAGCCGAGTCCGCTAAGGTCGACATCGACAATTTCTTGAGGGTCATGCACCTCAAGCAGGACTTCCAGTCCAATCGTTGTGCTAAAGACAATCAAGTGTTCAAGCGCTTCGCGCGACATCGCAGACGCAATCAACAAGGCCGCAGAAGCACCACCCAGCCGAGCATCGCAAAGATCACGCTCACTGAGTAGAAAGTCCTTACGCAACACCGGCACATCGACCGTTGCACCAACGCTCACAAGATCGTCGAGGCTGCCGCCAAAATGGGGGGTATCGGTCAATACCGAGATCGCTGTTGCACCACCTTGCTCGTACTCTCGAGCGATGTCAGCCGGAATCACCTCCGCCTCGACCATCGCTCCTCGGACAGGGGAACGCCGCTTGACTTCCGCAATCACCCCTAGCCCAGCAACACCCAATGCTGCCGAAAAGCTCGCAACCGTCGGCATCGCATCGCAAGCCGCCCGTAATTGGTCAAGGGGGCGCTGATCGTCCATGCAGCGCTGCCGGTGCAGGGCAAGGATTGCATCAAGATAGGTCGCCATGTACTCAGGCTACCCGCCCAAGAGACGAGATTTTCGGCTCGAGATCGGACTTTCTTGGCAATACTTGTACTATGCAAGCGAATATTGGGTACAATGGTTACATGGCAATACTCGAAGGTTTCACGATGGACGATTGCAAGCCAGTCCAAACGAACATGGGCCAAGTAAAACTGGACGAGCCGAAGCTGGCTGGAGGTGGGCTCGTGACACAGCGCACATCGGTACCTCATGGGAACGCCACCAGCGCTTCTCACCATCATGGCGAACCAGTGCCGGCCATGTCGACACAGATCACGGAGTACCTAACGGACGATACAGAATTGGATTGGAGCGAGTGCACGTGTTAGGCAACCAACAAACCCAAGATAAGCAGTCGTTACGGGATCGGTCGTTCAAGATTACCGAGCACCCTCGATACAAATGGATCGTACTCTCGAACACCACGCTTGGAATCCTGATGGCAACCATCAACTCCTCCATTGTGTTGATCTCGTTGCCCGAGATTTTCAACGGCATCAAGTTAAACCCACTCGCTCCGGCAAACACCTCGTATTTCCTCTGGGTCCTCATGGGGTACTTGGTCGTAACCGCCGTCATGGTCGTGAGCTTTGGTCGCCTTGGTGACATGTATGGCCGAGCACGCATGTACAACATGGGTTTTGCAACCTTTACCATCTTCTCGATTCTTCTCTCCATCACCTGGATGCACGGTGGGGGTGGTGCGCTTTGGCTCATCGGCATGCGGCTCGGTCAGGGTCTGGGTGGAGCCTTATTGATGGCAAACTCGGCAGCGTTGTTAACCGACGCCTTCCCTTCCAATCAACGGGGGCTCGCGCTCGGCATCAACAATGTGGCCGCCATCGCAGGCTCGTTTCTTGGGCTCATCATGGGTGGACTGCTAGCGCCGATATCGTGGCGCGCCGTCTTCTTAGTCTCAGTCCCCTTTGGCCTCATCGGCACCGTTTGGGCCTACATCATGCTTCACGACCTCGGCAAGAAGGTCAAGGCTCATATCGATGTGCTTGGTAACCTCGTCTTCGCAGTCGGTCTGATATCGATTTTGGTCGGTATCACCTACGGTCTGCAACCATATGGCGGGGCGACCATGGGTTGGACCAACCCAGGGGTGCTTGCGGCCCTGATTGGTGGCGTCCTCACGCTCATCAGCTTCGTTGCCATCGAGCTGAAGCGAGATGAGCCGATGATGAATGTTCGCCTCTTTAAAATTCGTCCCTATACGGCTGGCAATCTCGCAAGTCTCCTGGCATCGCTCGGTCGGGGTGGAATGATGTTCATCCTGATCATCTGGCTCCAGGGTATCTGGTTGCCAGAGCATGGCTATTCGTACTCCTCAACTCCTCTTTGGGCTGGTATCTATCTCGTACCACTCACCATCGGTTTTCTCGCAGCTGGCCCAGTTTCTGGGTACCTCTCCGATCGCTTCGGTGCACGTCCCTTCGCAACCGGTGGCATGGTCGTGGCAGCCCTCTCGTTCATCCTCTTGATCTACCTCCCCGTAGACTTCTCCTACCCACTCTTTGCGGCCCTCTTGTTGCTCAATGGGCTTGCCATGGGCCTGTTCGCCTCACCGAACCGAGCCGGCATCATGAACAGTCTGCCGGTCAACGAACGTGGTGTTGGTGCCGGCATGGCAGCCACCTTCCAGAACTCGGCGATGGTGCTTTCGATCGGCGTCTTCTTTACCCTGATGATCTTTGGGCTCCAGGCGTATCTTCCGCACGCACTTTTGACCGGCCTGACGCACCAACACGTACCGTTCAACATCGCCAAGGGTATCTCGGTCCTACCACCGGTCAGCCTTCTATTCGCAGCGTTCCTCGGCTACAACCCGGTCTCCAAGCTCATCGGCTCGTCGGTGCTTTCGAAGCTGCCTAGCTCCAACGCGCACTACCTCACTGGCCGCTACTATTTCCCACACCTGATCTCGCATCCGTTTGGTCATGGGTTGGCTGAGGCCTTTGTCTTCGCCGCACTGGCCTGCCTGGTTGCCGCCGTGGCCTCCTGGTTACGTGGTGGCAAGTACACCGCTAGTGACATCGACCCCACCTCACCAAGCGACGAGGAGTTTGAGCGTGAACTCGGTGAATTGCGCGATGCTCCGACATCGACGGTGGCCAGATCCGGGACCAACTCCGTGGTACCCACCGCAAGTCGCTCCCAGGGCTTACCTCCGACCGATCCACCAATCCCTTCCGACTGACCTTCTCTCGGTGATACCCGATCGGTGTTGCGTGCGACCTTGTTGACACTCTCAATTCGTCAAAGACCTCCTCGTCAAACAGAGAGCCAGCACGCAACACCATCACCCGAACAGCCCAATCGGCCAACTGGCTAGGCTCAGTTCGGTGCGAGAGAACACGACGGCCACAGCTCCGGCAATGCCAGCCACCGCAGCCCTCAACCAACCCCCAGGGACCCTCGATCCGTCGCGTGCGGTGGTGTTGGTGGTCGAAGACGATCCCTCGATCGCCGAACTCCTCTGTGCCTACCTTGGACGAGCCTCCTTTGACCCTGTGGTTGCAACCTCTGGTGAAACGGCGCTTGCCCGCTACGATGAGGCCCGACCAATCGCCGTCATCTTGGATCTCAACCTCCCTGGCGATCTCGACGGTCTCGATGTCTGCCGCGCGCTACGGACACACACCGATGTTCCAATCGTGATGCTGTCGGCGCGTGACCAGGAGCTTGACCGAATCTTCGGCCTCGAAATCGGTGCCGATGACTATGTCACAAAGCCGTTCTCCCCTCGAGAACTCATCGCTCGGCTGAACGCCATCCTACGCCGCACGACGACGCCGACACCTGGCACCGTGCGAGTCGAAACCCTTGGCCCGATCACCTGGGACCAACGACGGCGAAGCGCAACGCTCGACGATTCCATCATCGCGTTGACCAATCGAGAGTTCGACCTCTTAGGGTTCCTCATGATGCATCGTGGTGTCGCGCTATCGCGACGAGAACTTCTCGATGGCGTCTGGGGCCCCGAGTGGTACGGTGACGACCGCACCGTCGATGTGCACATCCGCCAACTGCGTCGCAAGTTCGGCGAGGCGCTCCCGATCTCAACCGTGTGGGGGGTCGGCTATCGCCTGGCGTAAACAACCTAGCATCCGCCGAACGGTCCGCACCGGTCTGCTGGCCACCGCTGTCGTTACCGTCCTCATCGGCGGCGCTGGAACCATTGCCATCAGCAGAGAGGTTGCCGTCCACCAGACACAAGCCTTCCTACTCCGCTCTGCGAGTGCCCTCGCCATCCTTTTTGCACGCGCCAATCATCGGTTCGTCCACCCCTTCCTCGCCTCAGCCGGCGTCGGGCGGTTGCGGTTGATCCCGCTTTCGGCTCGCGGCACACCGCTGGTCAACCTTCCTGCGCCATTGACCGCAAGCTCAATCGATCGAGGGCTCCTACTCTCTGGACACTATCAGTCCGGCGTCATTCACAACGAGGTCTTCGTGGCCTATCCCGTCCAGGCAGAGCTTGGCTTGCGCGGCTCATTGATTGGCGCGCATCCCTCGCTCTTTGCTCTGTTGATCACCCGCCCACTCCCTTCCATTGAGGGTCCGGTGATCTTTGTCATCGCCGCCGTTGTGATCACCGCCATCGTTGCCCTACTGCTCTCCGATCGCTACACCGCCCATATCGCTCGCACCCTAGATCGCCTCGTCGATCGGTCCAAGCGTGTTGCCGCTGGCCATCTCGACGATGTGGTATCGGATACGCCACCGGTTGAGGCGGAGCTAGCCAATCTTGACGATGCAATCTCGTCCATGATCACGTCATTGCGTGCCGCCAACGAGGTGGAGTCCACCTACATCCTGGCGATATCTCACGACCTGCGCACCCCGCTGACTTCAATTCGGGGCTTTGCCGAAGCCATCATCGATGAGGCTGTCACCTCTCCGGTGGAGGCAGCGAAGACGATCCAGCGCGAGGCCCAACGCGTTGAGCGCCTCATCAACGACCTCATCGCGCTAGCACGCCTGCGCGCCAGCGATTATTCGCTCACGAATCAACGCATCGACCTTAACGAGCTCATCGGTCATCTCGTCGAAGCCGTCTCCCCCGCTGCCGAGCGCCACGGGCTCGAGCTCGCGATCTCCTTGCCCGAAGAGACCACGACTATCGAGATCGACCCGGAGCGACTCCTACAACTACTGGGCAATCTCCTCGACAACGCCCTCAAGTATGCGAAACAGGTGGTCACCGTACGCCTAACAACGACCCCGAACGAAGCCACCATCACCGTCACCGATGACGGTGATGGTATGTCACCCTCGCTCCAGGCACAGCTCTTCACTCAACAGCTCAACCCAACACCTGGTCGCGACGGCACCGTAGGCAGTGGATTAGGACTCCTGATCGTCGGTCGACTCGCGGCCCACATGGGCTTGACCATCAAGGTTGAACAAGCCACTGCCCCCATGAATGGAACCACTTTTCACATCACGATTCCGCGAACCATCGACCATACACGACCACCACGCGCTCAATCGACGTCGGCCATCGTCCCAATGACTCCTCCGTAACTGATCCCAGATGCACCGATGAGTGATCGTTGACACCGATCAAGCTCACTCATCAAGAGCTCGTAGGCTTCGGAGACGACCAATCCCTCATGGTGAAGTCTCCGGTGCAGAGCCACCAGTGGTGAGTCCGCGCCAAATGTTCGCTTCAAGAATTCATCGACTGGACAATCGGCGGCCTCGACCCAGACGCCTCCGTTTTGGCGAACCTCATGCCATACGAAGGTGAGTGCGCCCAGCAATGAATGCAGGCTATGTGGAGCCAACCACTCGGTAGAGGTCGTGCCAAAGTCCCTCGCAAACTGGATTAACCACGGACCCACCTCGTCGACAGGCATTGGTCTCGCGATCACAAAACCTTGTGCATAATCCGCGCCTAAAATTCGGGCAGCCTCCAAGAGTTCAAGCCGCTCAACTCCCTCAAGCACGACGCTACGCCGGGCGTCGCGGGCTGCTTGGACCAACCCCCCAACAACCCCGAGTGTGGCAAGGGGATGACTCCACAGCCGCTGTACTAGCGAGCGGTCAAGCTTGATCTGCGCTAACGGGAATTCCACCAAGCGACCGAGATTCGAGTACCCCGAACCGAGATCGTCGATCGCGAACAGCACGCCAGCACGCCCCAAATCGCGCACCATCTCGATCTCCTTCTCGCCTAGGTGTTCGCTCTCGAGCAGCTCAAGCATCAGCCACGAGAGATCACCGCCGGAACACTGGCGAGCCCTGTCCAAGAGATCAGGCAGGTGAGTATCGACAAGGAGCGAACCAGGCAAATTGATCGAACAACCAAAGCTCAACCCATCGTCATGGCTACGTTGGCGCAATTGTGTCGCGCGCACCAGCGACTGGCCAAAAAGTCGACTCAGTTCCCGCTCACCAAAAGCAGGAAGGAACTCACCGGGCTGGGCGAGCCGATCAACACCAACCTCCAGTCTGGCGAGCAACTCGAAACGGGTAGGTCGACCGGCGTTGAGGTCCAAGAGTGGCTGGTAATGTTCGCGCAACCCCCCCTCTGCCAACGCCCGACGATAACGCTGGGCCAATGGGCCAGCCACGGAACCAAGATTCGCCCGATAATGGAGCCAACCAGCCTGCAAACGAGCCTGGAGCGCAGCGATAAACTCCTCAGGGGTCCTGCCTTGAAACTGGTGAGTGTAGGCACCAAGAATGGTACACAGTCCAACCGCCTCGGCACCAACCATTACGGGGATAATCACCAATGATCGAAAGCCAAGGCGAGCGATGACGTCGGACCATGGCGCATAACGGGGAGAACTCAACAGGTCGCCAACTGCTACCGTGGAATAGGTCTCCCACGCGAGAACTCCGTCGCCTGGGCCCTCGGCAACTCCGGGGTTCATGATTGCGCGCGCCTCAGCATTCGAGCGCAACCACGCCTCAAGCCCAACGGCTGCCCTGCCACCAAGGTAAGGGAGCCCATCGCTTTGGCCTTGGTCCGGTCCAAGGAAGATCACACCGCAAATCCCAGGCAACGCTGCGACCCGATCCAAACTCTCACCAAGATACGCATGCCAACAGCCATTCGTGGCCAGTGATGCTCCCAGCGCAGCTGCCAAATAGTTGGCCCGAACGCCAGCCACCGCCTCGCGCTCTCGATCGAGCAGCCAAGCGAAGCGATGGCGCACGAGCTCTACGAGCAGCCGACGATCCTGTGCCGGCACACGGGGCCCGATGGCATCATCGAGAAAGGCAGTCATCACCAGCGACGTCGTTAGGTCTAGGAGTTCACGTTGAACGCCCGCTACCGTGAGCTCGGCCCCGACGCTCGGGACCCGGTCACCAAGCGAGGTGGGCGCTGCCTGGGGGTCAAGCACCTCGATGAGTAAACGCAGATGAAGCGATACCCAGTCAGCGCCATCGCAGTCAACCAAGACGACGTCCTCGGGATCGAACCTCGCCCTCAGTTGCGCCCCAATGATGTCGACCAGGGTCGGCCACAGCGTCCGATATCGATCCAGAAGGGCCGCGTTCGACGCCGACCATGGATCTTCATCGATCACGTCATCCTCCTCGACGTCACTTCGGCGTAACCACCACGAAGATCGGGTCAACTTCATCGACTTGACGTGATAGAGAGCACGATCGGCCTCTCGCAACAGGCTCTCGAGCGTGATCGCATCATCTGGGAACAGAGCCACTCCCATACTGGCCCCCACGAGAATCGTCCGTCCCTCTGCAACGTTAAACGGCTCTGCCAAGCTCTCGTCAACCAACTGGATACAGGCATCAAGGTCCGTATTCTCAAGGCAGAACATGAGGATAAACTCATCCCCGCCCACGCGTGCGACGGCATGGACATCTCCGAGGCGCTGTTGGAGTCGCGATCCCAATCCAATCAGGAGTTCATCCCCGACCCCATGGCCCCAGGTGTCATTCACCAGTTTGAAACTGTCCAAATCAAGAATCGCGATGGCGAATGGTCGCGACCCGTTAGCATCGCCAGCAATCGCCCCCTCGACTCGACTCTGCAGCGCCTGGCGCGACAGAGTGCCGGTCAACGCGTCGTGATCCACCTGATAGGCAAGGCGTTCGGTCACCTCGTGACTCTCGCTGACGTCACGAAGGAGTGCCACGATGTGCGAGACATGACCGTTCACGCTATCGCTCACCGGCGAAAGCAGCAACGAGCCCCAGGACGCATCGCCCACCGTGAACCGAAGCTCGCACTCGAACCGGCTCTGAGCACCGAGCCGACACGCCTCTAAGAAGGCGGCGATCTGGATGGCGTCGTCACGAGAATCAGCGATAGCATCGAGCTTCAACCCACAGGGAGGTCCCACTGGATCTAGGCCCAGGAGCCGAAACCACGAGCCGTTCGCCCACAGCAGCGCTCCGTCGATCCCAAAAAGTGCGATCCCAGCATCGGTAGTCTCGACCGCCGCCTCGATAAGACGACGTCGCGACACCATCGAAGATCGCTCCACGGCTAAATCGAGAACGCTCAGGTCAAGTTGATCCAGCATCGCCACACCGATCGCACTTGGGTCCTCGACCAACAGCTGGCCGAGACCAGCGTCCAGACCTCCAAACCTCGCCACCAGGAGGTTCGAATCGCCATTCGTGTCGGTGACCCGGCGCCAACGACCGTCCCCACTGCTCACCATCGCGATAGCTACATCACCACGCTCCGAGATTGCTTGTCCTCGATCGTCAACCGACCACGAGACGCCATCGGGTCCGACAAAACTAGCAGTGACACTGTCGGCACCGGTGACCGTCCTGAGCAACGAAGCGACGTCAATCATCAACGCGGCGAGGTCGACGTGGCGCAAAACCAACTCCGTCAGCGCTCTCCCAGTGTCCGCAACTTTGGCAAGCATGCGATTGGCCTCTTGACTCCGCTCCGAGACAGCGAGAAGTTGAATGCCAACCAGTCCGAGCCCGACACCGAACAGCCAAATCAGGGACAACACCCATAGAGGACCCGCCACATCTCGAGCGATTGCAGCATCGAGCGTATGGGCGGTCACGCCTGCGATCAGCGAGACCCGAGGGATCGTAGACCCGGTCACCGAGAGTGGTATGTAGGAGCGCGGGAGACCGGCGATCCGCGCACCATGAGCATCGATCGCGATCGTTGGGCCTTTCGCCTGAGGGATAAAAACCGTGGAGCTGTCACGAACGGCGACTGGATCGCTTACGCGCACCATGCCAAGCACAGTACCAACAACGCCACCGTTGGCGCCCGCGATCTGTACTTGGATCGCCTCGGCGAGCTTGTTATGGTTCACGAGAAGGTTGCTCGTCGCGACGCCAGCGGCATCGACGGTGCCGTAGGGGTGATGGAGACCCTGTGTGATAGGCGCGCCATAGTGCCAGACCAATTGTTGGTTTCGAGTAGTGAGTGCCAAGCCCGTCAACCCCGACGTCGAGCGGGCAAACGCAACGAAGATCCCCCCGAGATCTCCCTTGCTGAGCGATCCCGGTGGTGACCGAAAAGCGAGATAACCAACGAAACGAAGCTGGGCAATCACCTGATTGAGATCACGAGAAAGGTGCGTTGCAGCGTTGGTAGTCGTAGCGGTGGCCGCAACCTCGTCCTGGTTACGCACCGATTGCCCAACCCGAGCCTCAATCCAAAGGCCCGCACCAATCGCCCCCAGGGTCCAGAGTCCAACAAGGACGATACGCGCCCAACGCCACTTGTGTTGACCGTCGCTCAGCTTCGTTACCGCCTTCATGGCGCCCACGAGCTCACCACTCGCATGACGTCTCGCCCAACACGCTCAGACGACCCGCTCCCCCCTTGAATCACCATGAGTGTGTTGGTCCAAAAGCCAACAGGCGGTACAACAAAGTGCACCCTCGACCACACTCTCACCTGGGTAGTATCGGCACAATCATCATCGACTTGACCCCCTATCAACCGCATTCCACAGCCCCAACCACACAGACTAGACTCCTGTGGAATGCAACGAGACGATCACCAGGACTCCGATCGCGACAGCGATCCCGTCACGACCGCGCCTGAGCCCCCCGTCAGTGACCACAACATCGCCGATAGACCACTCTCCACCAGCGGCCCTGACGCCGACGTGCCATTGGCCTCACTGATCGTCTCCGGGGTCGATACCATCAAATTTCTCCAAGGGCAACTCACCAACGATCTCAATGAGATCGATGCCCACAATCCGTTCATCGCCGCCATTTGCACCCCAGAAGGCAAGCTGGTCACCATCGTGCGCCTTGAGATGATCAACGCTGAACGGATACGCCTCATCACCTATCGCGAGCATCTCACAGCCCTACTCGAGCGCCTCGTTCGTTTCAAGCTGCGAATCAAGGTCGACGTTGAGGTCGAGGAGCAGACTTGGTCAGTCATCAACGATGACGACAATACCTCCCCCCTGTGGCCCCTCGATGCCCCACTGGTTGCCGTTGACCAACCCTCAGAGAGACAAGCTCTGCTACTACCGGTTAATTTCACCGAGCAACGCCTCGCCCATGGCGCCATCCACCTACCGACCGATGCGCCCGGTGAGCTGCTCGTCGCTGGCGTACCGTCGCTCGTCGCTCGTGGTGTGAGCTTTTCCAAGGGTTGTTACGTCGGCCAAGAGCTCGTAGCCCGAACCGACTCGAGAGGGGCCAAACCACCTATCAGCCTGTTCGTCGCTCGGTTTCGCGTCGAGGACGCGAGCCCATGGGAAGCGTTATCGACACCAACACAACTGATGACCGACTCCGACTCCGAGGCTGGTGAGATTCGGGCCCTCCTGGTCCAAGGAACAAGCGTGGCCGTGAGCGGCTGGGTCAAGCGTCGCTGGTCCGAGACCATCGGGCTAAGGGTCGCCTCGACTATGTTGACGCTGCCTACGGCACCGCTTTCGTAAACCCGCGAGCGACCAGCACCGCCCTGGCGACTGCGCTGGCTTTGGCAACCGTCTCGGCTGCCTCGGCCGAACCGACCGAGTCGGCGACGATGCCCGCACCGGCCTGCAGGTGAGCGACACCCTTTGGGTCGACGACGGCCGTCCGAATCGCAATGGCGAAGTCGAGGCTGCCGTGGGCACTGAAATAACCGACAACGCCGCCGTAGACGCCCCGACGGGTCTGCTCAAGCTCGTCGATGATCTGCATGGCCCGCACTTTGGGTGCACCGCTCAACGTTCCCGCTGGCAATGTCGCCTTCAAGAGGGCGACATGACTGACCCCGGGGCGGAGCCTCCCGACAACCTCACTTGTGAGGTGGATCACCTTCGCGAACAGCTCAGGCATCATGAGCGTGGCCACTGCAACCGATCCAAATTCGCTCACCTTACCCACGTCATTGCGTGCCAGATCGACCAGCATGATGTGTTCAGCCTGCTCCTTGGGATCGTTTTTCAGCTCGGTGATGAGCTGCTGATCTTGGTCGTCGTCTCGTCCTCTCGGCCGGGTACCCGCGATCGGGCGCACCATCACGGAGCCGGATCGATCGGCGGTCACCAACGCCTCTGGGGAGCTTCCAACCACCGCGATGTCATGAGACTGCAATAGGTACATATAAGGACTCGGATTGGTGACCCGAAGAGCACGATAGAGCGAGAGGGTGTCGGTCCCAAGCTCGAAGTCGAAGCGTCGCGAGAGAACGACTTGGAAAATGTCACCTGCCAGGATGTATTCCTTGGCTCGCTCTACCATCGCCACGTAGCGGCTGGTTTGGGCATCATCGAGCAATTGACGCTCATCGCCATCGGTCACCACGATGGGCGCTGGCTCAAGCCGTGAGTGAATAGAGGAAAAATCAGCGACGAGTTGCGCAAGGGAGCGCCGTGCCTCAGCGTACTGGTCGTGGAGATCGACCGTGGCATCAACGAGCGTGTTGACAATCAGCGTCACGGTCTGGGACCAGTGGTCGAAGACCACGAGCTCACCGACGAGTGACAACATCACGTCCGGCAACTGCAGGTCATCGCGAACCGTCGCCGGGATCGAGGGTTCGATATCGCGAACGACATCATAACCAAGGTAACCGAGCAGGCCACCGGCGAATGGAATCGGATCCGCTGGCTCCATCGAGAGCGCAGGGTGCAAGCGCTCCAAGTAATCAAAGATACCTTCGCCAGCGAGCGGGAGTACCGGTAAGGTCCCCTGCACCTCGATCGCGTTGTCGTACACGACGATGCGACCGATCGGTGCCCGACCAACGAGTGAGAACCGTGACCATCGCCCGATCTGATCGACCGACTCGAAGATGAAGCCTTCACCATCTACCCCAACGAGTTCTCCAAAGGCTGCCACCGGCGTGACGGCATCGGCGAGTAAGGTCTCGGTCATCGCCACCAAGCTATGCCCCTGCGCGCGCCGGGTGAACTCCTCAAAGGTCATATCGACTCCTCCGACTGTGCTATGGGGTGAGTGAAACAGCTATAGGTGCCCGTATGACAGGCTCCAGCGCCTCGTTGGTTGACCCGGATTAACAGCGTGTCCTGATCGCAGTCGGTGACGATCGAGACAACCTTCTGGGTGTTGCCAGAGGTGGCCCCTTTGTGCCAGTACTCTTGGCGCGAGCGCGAATAAAACCACGTCTCACCGTCTCGCAACATCCGAGTTAGCGCCTCAGCATCGACATAGGCCAACATCAAGACCTGGTCTGCCTCATCGACCACGATGGCCGGCATGAGGCCCCGATCGTCGTAGTGTAACGCCTGGACAAGCGACTGATTGATGCCGTTCATCGACCTGTTCTACTCCTCGCATCGTCAGCTGTGAGACTGTTCGTTCCGTGAAAGCTACCAACATTCGATTGCCCCATAACGAGTCGAAACCACTGCTTGTCGCCACAGTCTGTGCGGCTTGACTTCACCTTCATTGCTTGGGCCTCTCTCTTAGCACGTAACTAGTAACTATAGGTAAAGACCGGTACCCGAATCGATCCGATCCGATGCCACGGCGTGAATGTCACGCTCGCGCAGGATCAGATACGTCTCCCCCTGGATCTCTGCCTCGAAGCGGTCCTCGGGTGAGAACAACACCAGGTCACCCTGTTTGATGCTACGCACCGCTGGCCCGATGGCCACGACCTCCGTCCAGGCGAGCCGCTTCGCAACCTGCGCCGTCGCCGGGATCAAGATGCCTGAGCGCGCAGTGCGTTCGCCCTCCACGGTAGGAACCTGCACCAGCAGCCGGTCGGCGAGCATGGTGATCGCCTGCTTCTTTGGTCCTAGTTCACTCATCGCAACCGCTCCTCACTCATAACTTCACGGACAACATTTTGGATAATCCAAGACTCATCGTATGGCTCCTGTCGAACCACGACGCCTTCACCGGCCAGATACGACTTTACCTGGCCGATCGTGAGCGTCTGGAAATGAAACACACTGGCCGCGAGCAACCCCTGCACCCCAAGTCGCGCTCCAGCGAGAAAATCCTCCAGTTTTCCCACACCACCAGAGGCGATGATGGGCACATCGGTTTGGGCCAATACCTGCGCATAGAGCAGCGGATCATAGCCGCCAAGGCTGCCATCACGATCCATCGAGGTCACGAGCAGCTCGCCTGCGCCCTCAACCTGCACCCGCTCGAGCCACTGAGCAAGAGCGATCCCAGTGGGTCGAGTTCCGCCATGGGTGACCACCTCATAATCGCCATCATGTCGGCGTACGTCGATCGCGACCACGACACATTGATTGCCATAGACATCAGAAATTTCTCGAATGAGGCGTGGGTTCTTGACGGCTGACGAGTTGAGGGACACCTTATCAGCTCCGACTCGAAGCACGCGACTCGCCCTATCGAGTGAGTCGACACCACCACCGACGGTAAACGGGATCATGACATTGCTCGCAACCTGTGCCGCAAGCTCAACCAGTGGATCGCGCTGTTCCGTGGTCGCGCTGATATCGAGAAAGACCAACTCGTCAGCGCCAGCATTGCTGTAGAACTCACCAAGAGCCACCGGATCGCCGGCGTCGCGCAGTTGTGCAAACGACACCCCTTTGACCACTCGACCCCCGCTTACATCGAGACAGGGAATCACCCTTACCTGCTGCATGCCGCGAGCCCTTCATTGACGGTCAGTGAGCCCCGATAGAGAGCAGTGCCAACGATCGCACCATCGACATACCCTGGTCCAGCCTCAATGGCACCAAGCGCCGCGAGATCGTCGACGTTTCGAATGCCACCCGAGGCGATGAGGGCAATGGGGTAGGTGGCGATGAGTCGTTGATAGAGCACGAGGTCGGGCCCACTCGCCATTCCATCACGAGCGACCGGCGTGATCAGCTGGGTCACAAAGCCCTCCCCAGCAAAGTGGTTGACCGCCTCGTCAAGAAGGTAGGGACTGGCCTGGCGCCACGCATCACTTACTACTCTTGGTTCGTCGTCGATGATCCGAAAATCCAAGGAGATGACGACTTGCGCACGCTCCTGGTCATCCATCTCATGAATCCAGCCGTTCACGCCAAGTGCCCCGGTTCCGACGATCACGCGGGTCGCACCAAGGGCTAACAGTTCGAGCGCGACACTGCGATCACGGATTCCGCCACCCACCTGAACCATCACGCCTCGCCTGGTTGCTCGGCCGACACAGCTAGCGATCAGCGCGCGATTGGTGAGATCATTGGGGTCCCGTGCCGCGTTGAGGTCGACGAGGTGGAGCGCGTCGATGCCCTGATCGAGTAGACGATCGATGACCGAAGCGACCGGACCAAATTGGGTCGCATGCCCATAGTCACCTTGGGTAAGCCGAACGGCCTGGCCATCGAGCAGATCGATTGCGGGGAGAAACTTCATCGTGAGTGCACCTCGCTCCCTGGAGACCAACGAAGAGCGCCTGCCAAGAGCTTCAACCCACTAACCCCGGACTTCTCTGGATGAAATTGAACGCCCAACAGGGCACCCTTGGCAACCGCCGCTACGTACCGCCCGCCGTAGTCCTCCCATGCGATCGCGTCAGCGGACTCCATCGCTGCGTAGGAGTGAACGAAGTAACTCCAGGTTCCATCCTCGATCAGTGCAAAGGCTGGGTGAGCATCACCCGCAACGTGCAGCCGATTCCACTGCATTTCGGGCAGTCGTTGTCCCGGGCGCATCCGTGAAACACGGCCAGCGAGCACGCCAAGTCCGCTCTGATCGGACTCCTCAGATCCCTCAAATAACAATTGCATGCCGACACAGATGCCAAGCAGCCACCGATCAGCGCGTATCCTCTCAAGAATTGGCTCCTCGAAGCCGGCACTTCGCAGTCGGGTCACACAGGCACCGAAGTGTCCGACGCCTGGCAAGATCGCGTGCTCATAGTCACCCAGGCGCTTTGGATCGGTGATCAAGTCGGGTCGATAGCCGAGGCGCTTGATCGCGTTGGCAAGCGAGCCCAAGTTGCCGATACCGTAGTCGATAATGGCGACCGCTCGCGAGGTCTCATGAGGCCCATGACTCGCTAGCACACCATCACCATGCCAGTATGAGGCGCACTCATGGCCCCGGGCTCGCCCAAGTGAATCCTGTCGAGGGCCAACTGAGGCGCGCTAGCGCATTGCGAGTCGCCAGTCGCCGACCGCCAGACCATGCTCGCCAACGGGTCGTCTCCAGTGGCCAGCTGGATCGCGACCATTACCAACCAGGCGGGGCCCTTAGCCATCGAGAAGCCCTTTGGAGCTGACCACCGCATCCGAGACGATTCGGGTGGCATCGTTGAGCACGCGAGCCAAGCCCTTAAAGGCCGCCTCAATCTGGTGGTGCGTATTGCCTTCGGTAAGTGATCGAATATGGAGGGTAAGCCCACCGTGGCGTGCAAAGGCGGCAAAAAACTCCTCGACATGTTCGATATACACCGGAGGGGATCCAAGGGCAACGCTACGGTTGCCTTGCAGTTGAACGCAAGCCATCCCCCGGCCAGAGACATCGAGAACCACTTGGACCAGGGATTCGTCAAGGGGAATCACCCGATCGGCGAAGCGTTCTACGCCAATACGGTCTCCAAGTGCGCTGCGCAGTGCCGTCCCCAACGCGATGCCGGTATCCTCCACGAGATGATGAGCATCCACCATCCAATCCCCCGTCGCCTCGACTCTGAGACCAAACCGCCCATGGACGCCCAGCTGATCAAGCATGTGTGAGAAGAACGGCACCGGCGTCGAAATCTCCACGGGTCCTGGGTCAAGATCGATGGCCACCTGAAGCCGACTCTCCTTGGTTATACGCTCATAGCTACCCACTCGAACCATCAGACCTCACCCTCCAAAACGTTATGCAATGCGGCAATTGCTCGGGCATTCTCTGTTGGCGTCCCAATCGTGATGCGCAACGCGTTGTCAACCCCGGGCCAACTGCTGGCATCGCGCACCAGAACCGAATGCTCCAAAAGTCGCCCCCAGACTGCGTGTGCATCGTGGGACCCCATACCGACCAAGATGAAATTGGTGGCCGAGGGGTATGGCTTGAGACCCAGCTCAATCAACCGTGTGGTCATCGCCTCACGCTCGTGTATCACCATCGCGACAACGTCGGTCAACTCCCGGTACCAGTCAAGGCCGGTTAGCGCCACGAGTTGGGTCAGCGCAGAGAGGTGGTAGGGCAATGTCACCTTGTAGAGGGCCTCAATGATCTCGGGGTCGCCGACGCAGTAGCCAAGCCGCAAGCCAGCCAGGGATAACGCTTTGGAGAACGTCCGCACGACGACCACGTTCGGTCCGCTCCATTCAGGGATTTGGCGAGCATCAAAGTCGTGGTAGGCCCGGTCAACGATAAACAGCTGCTCAAGACGATCTCCGGGGAGGCTCCGCAACTGTGCTGGTTCCACCATGCCAGTCGGGTTATTCGGGTCACAGATCACGACAATCGGAACATCCACAGCAATCGAATCGGCTTCGATCTGACCACTGGCTCCACGGAGACCGAGTTGATGCTCGGTTCGTGTCGTCGCCGCGATCTGGGCGTACATTCCGTAGGTGGGGGGTGCCAGCCAGACGCGCCGACTCGGCCCACCATAGGTCAAAAAGAGCGCTTGGAGCACCTCATTGGAGCCATTCCCAACGAAGACACTTTCAAACCCGACCCCATGGAGTGCACCAAGGCGCCTCCTGAGCTCCACCGCTTGGCGATCCGGATAGCGATTGAGTGCTGAAGATGCAAGACGCTCCCCCACGGCTTGGAGAAATTCACTTGGAGGAGCGATCGGTGACTCGTTGGTGTTGAGGCGGACCTCGACATCGAGTTGGGGTGAGTGATAACCTTGCGCAAGCACTCCTGCAAGCGAGGGTGTCAACACGATGGCCTCCGCCGCAACGTCACTGACTCGCCATGCGCAGTCAAGCCCTCGACCTTGGCAAACTCCTCGACCGCCCAGCCGAGTTCATCGATAGCGCTTGGTCCAACAATGACGGTGTGTTGGCGCCGGAGAAAGTCTTCTAGACCAAGCCCGCTGGCGAATCGAGCAGTACCGTAGGTCGGCAACACATGAGAGGGTCCAGCGACGTAGTCGCCGAATGCCGCCGTCGCATCGGCGCCGACGAAGATGACGCCAGCACTGCGAACGTGAGGAGCATCGGCCTCCCCATCGCGATACAACAGCTCGAGATGCTCTGGTGCGATGAGGTTGGCAAGCTCGATGGCCTGTTCTCGATCCGCAACCAAGGCGGCGTAACCGTTGTTGACCAGCGTCGACCTGATGGCATCCAGGCGGGGTGCCGAGGCAACATACTCAAAAAGCGCGGTATCCACCTTGGAAAGATAGTCTTCATCCCACGTTACAAGCCACGCAAGACCGTTGGGGCCATGCTCAGCCTGCACCGCCAAGTCGATGGCAGCGTAGCGTGGGTCAACCGTTGCATCAGCCACCACCAGCACCTCAGATGGACCGGCAAAGGAGGATCCGATGCCGGTATCGAGTGCAACCTGGGCCTTGGCGAGAGCGACATAGAGGTTGCCCGGCCCGACAATCGTATCCACACTAGGAATAGTCTCAGTGCCATAGGCCAGCGCTGCGATCGCCTGGGCACCACCAACCGGATAAAGAGACGACACCCCGGCGACAAAACTTGCAGCCAACGTTGCGTCGTCGACACGACCGTCAAATAACGGTGGCGTTGCGACCACGATGCGCTCAACCCCTGCCACGCTGGCTAAGGTTGCAGTGTGAAGGACCGTCGAGGGGTAGCGGGCCACGCCTCCCGGGACATAGCAGCCAGCCGAAGCGACAGGAACGTTTCGTCGGATCACGCTGATGCCATCACTGACGACCCTCGACGACGTGGGCAACTCTGCCTCGTAGACCTCGTGGATGCGCCGATGCGCGACATTGAGAGCTTCCGCAAGGCAAGGGTCGATTGCATGGTAGGCAGCCTCCATCGCATCACGATCGAACATCAAGGAGGTGAGCTCAACCCCGTCATAGCGCTTTGTGAGCGATCGAAGCGCCGCGTCGCCGTGCGAACGGACCTCGTCGATGATCACACGCACATGATCGACGGTCTCAGCCGCCGGAGCAGCCGGCCGTGGGATGTCACTGAGTTTGAGTCCAATCTGACCTCGAAGGTCTACCATGCGCAAGGCCTTCATCTGTCGCACTGGTGTCTGCTTCGTCAATGTGTCACGCTCCTTAGGTCTTTGCTCGTCGCCTCCCAAGACACACCACCTCGCTGGTGAGCTTGGCGCACACGAGTACCACTATGTTCTCGATACCGTGGCCCCACAACGTCGCGCAACAAGGCGATCTGTCCAAAGAAGGGGAGTTTTAAAAAAGTCACCACACCAACCATGGCTAGGTAGTGGCTGATGTGCATGGCATAGTACTAGCTAGCTCCGTCAATCGTGTGGGCCTCTCTGCGCTAGCGCGCGGACCGAGTCCGGAACCCTGATTTCCGGATGCAAATCGGGAGCACCCAAAATGAGCCCTTGTGCATGTTGTAAGAGCACTACGCCTGCCCACGCATCACCGTCGAGATCCTCCGGCTCATCGTCTGGCCACCCGTCGGAGATCTTGAGGGACCACTCCTCGATTGGCAACGAGAGCACCATCGTCTGAGCTATCTCTCGATCACTCGGCTCACGGACCTCCGTACTCCTGCCAGGGATGAGCTTGTCGGTGATGACGGTCAATGCCCACCGCTTGTGTTCGTCATCAACCAAGGCTGGCGTCCCAAACAGGACTCCAGATCGGTACCGGATACTTGAAGAAAAACTCGACCGAGCGACAATCACACCATCGAAGCGCGTGACGGCAACCGAAATGCCAGCTCCCTTCTTGGCCCGGCGCATCCACCCCGAGGCCACGGAGCCATGGAGCAGGAGGTGATCGTCCGCTCGTGCTATCAGCGTTGGAAGAACGAGTGGGCCATCATCGGTTGTTATCCCGACGTGTCCAATCATCTCACTGTCAAGGAGAAGATCGAGGGCGCTCCGATCGTCGGAGCCACGGTGGGCTTCTCTCGTCAGTCGCGTTCGCTCCATCCAGCAAGCCTACCAGCTCATACCTGCTTTCTCTCCACCAGACGAGCAGTTGGCATCTGTGTCAATGGCCCGCATTGCCAACGCGCAACTTTTCGATGGCAATGGCGACAGCCGCCGGCGGAGCCACAACCAATCGCTTATCGACGTCACCCCTACCTCACCGACCTCGAAGTTCGTACCATCGGGTGCGAGCCCTGCCAGTCGGTTGTTGGCAAACACGATAGATCGCTCACTGCGGGACCGATCGCCAATCTGCACAGGGCTGATAGAGTCGCGACCACTCGCTGTGATCGTGTTGCTACAGATGGCGATGGCCAGGTAACGACCTTGATTCGCTCCGGGTCATTGAGTAAAGGCGTCGTTTTGAGCGTTGAACCAGACGATACCGCCATCTCCGTGACCCAGCGTCAGCACTGTCCCTGACGAGATGGTCGCTACCAAAAAGCGTACTCTCGCTGGCGCATAGGGATAGGTTCCAGCGACGACTGGGCCGGTGGTCGCGTCTCGTTCCACCACGACACCAGCTTCGACCGGATCACCTGCAGCATTCGTTGTCGCACCATCGGAAACCTAATCAGCGACACCTTGGAACTTCGCTTCCGGCTCAGCGCCGGCATTCGCAAACGGCAACCCCGGTGGTTGGTTTCCAACGCGAAGTCCGAGTTCGTATTGGGGAGTTGGCGCCGCCGCACTCTCTTTCCGCTTTACGCCTTCCTTGAACTGCTGCCGACAGCAAGGTGGGCGCTGCCTTTTTCTTTGCAATTGCCGCAGCCTGACTGCTGGCGAAACTTTTGGCAATCGCTGCCTTCTCCGGTGGAAGGTGGAAGGTTCTTTGTAAAGGACGAGCAGCTGGTGAACCAATAGCGACGTACGCGCAATGGGGCTTGTCGATGTCGATGAAGAAAAATGAGCCACGGCGCTGACACCGAGCCCAAGGACTGCCACGGCCGGCCCCCTGAAGCCAGCTTCACTGCACCCGTCGTCATCTGAGCACAACCTTGCACTATGGCGCCGACTGTACTCAGTCGGTCCCGTAGTGGGCGGCCACATGAGCGTAGACCACCAACATCAATTCGTATCTCAGGTGGGAGCGGCGCTATGACGTGGGTAGATTGAGACTCAGTGGTGCGAAACAAGTCTCCAAGCCCACGGCGCTTCACCCAAAATCCCGGCAGATCCCGGCCGAAACGCTGATCGAGCTCATCGATACCGACAGTGGCGCAGAACGACCTTCGTGCACAGCCCCTTAAGCTTGGGCATCGAGTAACCTCACGTAGTCGCACGGCGCCTCCAGATATCGCATGGCTAACGCAACAGTGTCCGCACCAAAGCGCCCACGATCGAGTCCGGTGATGTTTGCGTGTGGATGAGTCCCGAGCCACGCAACGAGCAAGAGACGACGATAGACGATGAGTGAGGCAAGCAGGTCAAGCTCCCCAGTTGCGATCACTCGAATCCTTTGATAGCCTGTGAGCCATTTTTGGATAATCGGGTACGCAGTTGGGGCTGTCTCAAAGAACGACAGTGAGGTCGCCGCGTCGTAGAGAAACCAACTCAACCCACTGTCGTCGAAATCGATTAGCCCAAGCTTTTCATGGCTACCGACAATGAGATTTGCTGCGCGCAGATCGGCGTGAATCATCCCAAAGAAATCAGGCGCCCTGGATGCCGACCCGAGTCGCTCGCGAAGAAGCTGATAGGCCGTCCCAATGACCTCACCTGCACGATCACGCACCCCGGTGGAGCAACCAAGTGCATCTTGCCATGTCCCCCATCGCGGCGGGTCCTCCGAGAACGCCCCAAGATCCCAACTCCAGCGCAACGTGACCTCGGGCCCGAACCTCGGCTGACCCTGGAACGCAAGGTGTAACATGGCTGCGAGTTCGCCCACCATGCCCGCAAGCCTTGCTAGATCGTCATGGCTCGCGGTTGCTCCTTCGAGGTACTCAAAGACGACATACAAACCATCGCAAGCCGTGAAAAACGGCCTGCCATCAACCGCCTCGAATGACCGTGGCACATTGACTCCGGCCACATCCCTCGCCACCTCCATCAAGGCAAGCTCTTCCACGATGAGTCGCGAATCCCGATAGCCGTCTCGGTAACGACGTAGAACGTACGATCCCCCTGGGCCCCGAAGCATCCAAGTCATGTTCTCGGAACGCTCTGCACCCACGATACGTGCCCCCTCCAGGAAGGGCCAGGCGGTTACTATCTCGCTCCAGATCACGTCGTCACCCTACTGGAGTGTGTCGAGATCCACCGTCGACGCGACACAACCCACCCAAGCACCTGAACGATTACCTCGATGTCGCCAAGAAACCGTAGTCTCGCCAAGACTATCTACGGCAAAGGTCACACGCTGAACGCATGCCCTCGTTATCCAGCTACCCTAGAGGGGATGCACCTTTGACTACAAACAGAACTGTCCCTGAGCAAATCACTTCACCAAGCCACGAACAAGAATCTCCTGCGCCGAAAGAGCGCCTCAATTTCACGCAGGCCTCGAGTGCCAAGACGCGATCGATCTCCAACCCAGGTAGCACGGTGGTCCAATCGGCCACCCCGATTTGGCTTGACAGACCGTACGGCCTTGCGACTGTATAGCGCTGTGACCTTGTCTTGTAGCCTTGTGTGGGCGCGCTGCTGGGGTTTGGCTGTGCGCAGCTGCGGCGTGGTGGCTGTGAACTCCCTCGCTTCCAAGCAACTGGCAGCCACCGTCCTCCACCAAGGAGTGTCCTCGCCAGAGCCAGCCACCACCATCGAGTCCAGACACAGCACCCTGACACCGGCCATCGAAGGGGCACCAAAGCCTTTACCTGGATGGCGACTCAACCCACCCACTCGATCCCCCAACATCAATGACCCGCCATCGACACGTAACACGTAGAAAGATCGAAACGCCCTATGTACTCACGCAGATCTCGCATCGCCAGGGTATCGGCCGTGGTAGTCACGTCGGGCCTTCTCTCTGCCGCAGGAGGAGCGGTGTGGCCCTACTTCATCTTGTACCTGCACTTCTCTCGCCATCTTTCAACACCGCTGGCAGGTACGATCGTCGCTACCGAAGGCTTCGCGACACTTGGTGGAGCGCTGATCGGCGGTATTCTGGTTGATCGCTTCGGTGCTCGCAACACCGCAGTCATTGGTACCGCGGTGGAAATCCTTGCCTACTTACTCATCTTCCTCGCGCGGACCCCACCCCTCTTCTTTATCGCTTCGCTCGTCTTCGGCTTCTCGAACATCCGATACTCAGCAAGAAATGTGGCAACATCCAACGCCTTGCCCGCCGACCTTCCTGCCACCAAGTTCTTCTCGTACGACTTTATGGCCTCAAACGCCGGCTTTGCTATTGGCACCCTCAGCGGGGGGCTGCTGATTCACCTGGGACGACCCTCGACCTTTCTTAATCTGCTTGTCATCGGCATGGCCTGCGGAGCGCTGGCTACTTTTGCCTTTGTCCTGCTGCCAAGTGATCGCCATGTCAGCGAGCATGCGACGGAACCAAGCTATCGAGAGGCTCTCAAGGATCCACGACTCAGGTTCTTTCTGGTCTTCGCCGTCCTCCTCTCCTTCACAAGCTACGCATCCTTTGACACCGGCATACCTGCCTTGATCGGTATCGCCTTGCACAAATCTCCCCAAGTCATCGCCATCGGTTTTGTCATCAACCCGATCTTGATCGTCCTCTTTCAGCGTCCCGTCTATAGCCTGGTCAACCGGCTCGGATTTCGCCGCACCCTCACGATCACCGCCCTACTCTTTGGAATTGCGTGGATCGTGCCGATGGCGACAATCTTTGGCCACTCTACGGAGTTCGTCCTTATTGACCTTGCTGGGTTCGCAGCCATTTTCGGTTTCGCAGAGATGTGTTACTCGCCGATCCGAACCCCAGTTCTCCTCGCCCTCGCCCCCAAACGACTCAGAGGACGTTACTTTGGCCTCAGCCAGTTTGCTCGAGCACTATCCAACGTGATTGCACCCGTGACGGCTACCGAGGCAGTGGGGCACGGCTTAGCCTACTTCTGGCTCGCTGGGCTCTTCGCATTGGGCTCACTCAACACAGCTATCGGCAACCGATTGGGACGCCACGTCGAGCACGCCGAGGCCGAGGCCGAAGCGGCCACCACCCGCCCTTTGGCGAACACCGACGATCCCCTGGGCGACAACGAGCATCTTGGCTAGAACGATCACCCAAGTCGAACGATCGGGCAAGAAAACACCACCGGCGAAGAAACGGCCATTGCGGGCAACCCTGTTAGTGCCATAACGAGGCCTCCTGCATGGCGTCGTTCCCCGCTGCACCGCACAGTTCCCTGCCCGTGCGCGGTGCCGTTAAACACAGGCGCTGGAGCCGTGTTGTTAGTCCTATAGTGGAGCCGCTATGGCAAGGACACAAAGCTCGGATCGAGCTCTTGGATCGTTCGAACCCCAAGCAGTTGCATCGTCCGTCGTACTTGACTCGACAAGATAGCGATCGCCCGATCCACGCCAGCCTCGCCACCGGCCATGAGCCCATACAGATAGGCGCGCCCGACCAGCACACCCTTGGCACCGAGCGCCATGGCAGCAACGATGTCAGCGCCATGGGTCACACCCCCGTCGATGAGGATCTCGAGGTGTTCACCGTAGGACTGAACGGCGGCGCCTAACAGCCGCAAGGGCGTCGTAGCTCGGTCTAGTTGACGCCCACCGTGATTGGACAGCACGACCCCGTCGACGCCAATATCGGCGAGCCGTGCGATGTCCTCGAGGCGCTGAACACCTTTCACGATGAAGGTCCCGTCCCAGTGTTCGCGCAGGAAAGCGAGATCGTCAATGGTCGCCGACGGGTCAAACATCGTGTCGATCAGCGATCCAACGGTACCGCCGTACGAATGCATGCTGGCAAATTCCAGAGTCGGGGTCGTGACTAGGTCAAACCACCAGGCTGGATGCAAGGCTCCATCAAGGAAGGTGCGGCAAGTAATCTGGGGAGGAATTGTCAGTCCGTTATAGACATCGCGCAGGCGATTCCCGGCCACTGGGACATCGACGGTCAAAATCAGGGCGTCGTATCCGCTCGCTTTGGAGCGCTCCAAGAACGAGAGACCGGCATCTCGATCGTGCCATAAATACAGCTGGAACCAACGTCGCAATGTCGGGGCAGCTTGGGCCACCTCCTCGATCGAAGTGGTTCCCATGGTCGAGAGCGCATAAGGGATGCCGGCTCGCTCGGCAGCCCGTGCGACCGCTGGCTCGCCATCAGCGCGCATCATCCGGGTAAAGCCAGTGGGCGCCAGCGCGAATGGAAGGGCCGACGGTCTGCCGAACAGAACAATGGACGGATCAACCTCGTGGACATCTCGCAAAATTTGCGGGTGCAACGTCAACGAGGAAAACAGCTCCCGGGAGCGAGCAAGCGCGATCTCCTCATCCGCTGCCCCATCGGTGTAGTCAAAGACCGCGCGTGGTGTCCGCCATCGGGCCAACGTGCGCAAATCCCCAATCGTTTGGGCTCGTTCCACCCTAGCCCGCCACGCATCGAGACGCGGAACTCTCGGCTGTAAGAGTGATCGCAACCCATCGATATCGGGTAGTTGCCGTTTCATGTCGTCCTCCTTTCATCAGCCGCCATCCACTGACGACCAGTTTGGTCCAACCGACGCCCTCGTCGGGTCCTTAGCATCGATAGCGAACCGACGCTGTCGGTAAAGAACCCAGCACTCAAGGAGCACCGACGAGTTGCTCGGCGTGTTCGACCAAGTGATCGACCCCAAACTCCACCAAAATAGCCTCCACCGACATCGGTCCAAATTTCGGATGCATGCCGCGTCGCTCGAGCTGTTCGGGTGTCAAAATTCGACAGAGGTCGATGGTGGCGGCCGCACGCATGTTGATTTGATGACGCAGCTCTTCGACCGAGAGTTTCGCACTATGCTCGATCCGCTCGATCCGCTCTGGGGACGTCTTCAATCGCCCAAAGGGCTCATCGGGCCCGTGAGCGAGCACCCGCAAGACCTCGACCAACCAAAACTCCAACATCTCTGAGACATGACCCAGCACATGGGTTAGATCCCACTGCTCGCCGGAGGACGGATCCGCTGCAGTCATTACCGACCGATCAACGGCATCGACCGCTCGGTCAAATGTCTCATATGCCTTGGCAAAGCGCTCATCGAGTAACATCAATCTCCTTCCTGCTGCGACCCAATCCATTCCCTCGGAGCCAGCGATAGTGTCACGGTCTCAGTCGTACTCCGAGTTACCAAAGAAACCCACGGCGATCCGTAAGGAACCAAACTGCAACCACAAGAGCTGAGTTCACTCGCTGGATCGACTGCCACCAGTCAACCGACCCCAAGAAGCCATCGCGCCTAGTTGCCTACGAACACCACACCGGCACTGACTCCCCAGCACCACAAACACCACCTCCGCACAAGCCGGAGTAACTCCCCTGACACCACCATGTTAGGTCAAGCTGGCAAACGATTCAACTGTGCGAGCAACGCCACAGTCTGGCGACCCCTGCCCGTCGCCAATGGACTAGATTGCCCGTAAGGGCTTGCAATGAAAGGATTTGAGCTATGTCAACCGTTCGTGCGCTCGTTTTGCGCGAAGCCGAGAAGCAACCAACGATCGCTATCGAAGATCTCGACCGATCCTTGATGTCTGAGCGACCCCTCAGAGTGCGGGTTGCCTACTCGACACTGAACTACAAGGACGCAATGGTGATGCGTGGCCTCGGGAGGCTCGTCCGTAGTTACCCACACGTCCCGGGCGTCGACCTGGTCGGAGAGGTCATCAGTGATGAATCATCAACATTTGAGCCTGGAGACTGGGTGATCGCCACCGGCTTTCGGATTGGAGAGCTCTACTGGGGTGGTTACGCCCAAGAAGCACTCCTTGATCCTGGGTGGGCACTCCCCTTGCCTACTACGCTGACGCCCCGCCATGCCATGGCGATCGGCACCGCAGGGCTCACGGCGATGCTGGCGATAATGGCCCTCGAACACGTGGGCATCACCCCAACGACTAACGCACCCCTCTTGGTGACCGGTGCCGCGGGGGGCGTTGGCTCAATCGCGCTCATGCTTGCCAATCGTCTCGGTTACGATGTTGCCGCCTCAACCGGACGCATGTCGGAATCGGACTATCTCACACAACTCGGTGCCGGGACCATCATTGCCCGTAGCGACCTCGACACCGGGCCGGAGCGACCCCTCGAATCTGAACGCTGGCTCGGCTGCATCGACTCGGTAGGTGGTCCTACGCTGGCTCGGGTCCTCGCACAGACCAAGAGCAACGGAGCCATCGCCTCGGTTGGCCTCGCGGGCGGTGCCCAATTCTCGGCATCGGTCATGCCGTTTTTGCTCCGCGGAGTCTCCATTTGCGGCATCGACTCCGTCAACGCTTTGCTCGCGACCAGAACCCGAGCCTGGGAAAGGCTCAGCGAGCTCCTCGACCGCGTCTTGTTGGATGCAATGGTCACCGAGATCGAACTCGACAACCTACCTGACTACGCCGATCAGATCCTGTCCGGCCATGTCCGTGGCAGAGTCGTGGTCAACCTACACTCGAGTCTCTAACCGTCCCTCAAGCGCCGTGAGATCGATCAACCGCTCCTGGGTCCCTTTCGCCTCTTTGCGCTGGGCCTTGTCGGCATACATCGCCTGATCAGCCTGAGAGAGTAAGGCTGCAAGCGATATCTTCTCGCCACCCTCGAAGGCCGCAACTCCAATAGAGACGGGAAGCCGCCGCGTGTCAAAGAGACGGCGTAGCCGGCGTGCCAGCTCCTCGGCACTCGCTCGATCGGTCTGCGGAGCCAAGAGCGCGAACTCATCGCCACCTAGACGCCCAACGACATCCATGGCACGCAGGTTGTCGCGCAGCGTCCGAGCAAACTTGATCAGGTAGTCGTCGCCGGCCTCATGGCCGTAGAGGTCATTGACGGCTTTGAGGCCATCAAGATCAAAGAGCAAGATCGCCAGGGGTGCAGGATTGCGAGAGAGTCGACTCGCCTCTCGTTGTAGCACCTCGAGAAAGCCGCGCCGATTCAGTAGCTGCGTCAACGGATCATTCGATGCCTGTTCACCAAGGATCGCCAGCTGGTCTGCGAGCGAGCGTACCTGGCGCTCGTAATCGACTGCCATACTCATGGCAAGCTCGAGCATTCTGCACAACGCCACCATCGTTAGTTGATCACAACGCAGCGGACGGTTTGAGAACACAATGGTAGCGAGGTTGTCATCGCGCTTGGACTCGAACGGCACCACAAAGAGCGAGGCGAGCGGCGAGAAGCCGATGTAGTCGGAGAAGATACGGCCTGGCCCTTCAGGTGTCGCTGGCGTAGCCGTCGAGAGATCTATAGCGTTCTCGAGTTCAATCACATCGCCCTCACGGAGGATCTTGGGCACAACCCGGACTCGTTCGATCATGTACTTGGATTCCAGCCGCCGAGCGATCATAACGCCCATGCCACCACTCGCGGTCATGACCTGCTCAAGTAAGCTTGCAAGCGCACCATCGCCTGTGCTTCCCAGCACACCGACATTGAGTGAATTTGATCGTTGCATTCCACCAACCCCTCGCGAACTATATCGGCTGCTTGGTTGCTAGCCTTAAAACTAATCTTGCAAAGGAGGAGGATGTCCCGCGTCGAGTTAAGTGCGGTTGCACTGGCGCTCGCAGCCGCCGTCGCGTGGGGCGTCTGGGGCTTCCTCTCCGATAAGGCATCGATACGTGCTGCCCCACTGACCCTCTGGGTGACCGTCGTCCTTGTGGAGGCCATCGCAGTGGTCCCCGTAGCTTTTGTCATTCGGCCATCCTTCTCGTGGCTCGCAGTCGCCGCTGGTCTCGCAGGGACGATCGGTTACGCCCTGTTTTTCCTCGCGCTACGCCGCGGATCAAATGCCGCCCCGCTCATTGCCATCACTGCGCTCTACCCAGCCGTCACGCTCATCCTCCAGCTTCTAGTGACGAAAACGGCGATCCATCCCCGCCAAATCATCGGTCTCGTCCTCGCCATCATCGCGATCGCCTTCATAGCCCTATGACGACTCCTCAGAGCCCACTCACTGCCCTCCGTGACGCCCAGCTCGTTCGCGGGGGAGTCACGATCTTTGCCCATCTCACCCTCACCGTGGAGGTGGGCCATCGACTTGCCATTCTCGGACCCAACGGCATAGGCAAGACATCGTTGGCGATGGTGTTAGCCGGCAGGCTTCGTCTCAGCCACGGTGACATCGAGCTCTTAGGACTTGATGTGCGTCGAACCGATATCCGCTCATTGCGCCCAAGGATCGGATATTTCTCCGATGAGCTCATCGCACGTTTGACGCCCGACATGACGACTCGGGAAGCCGTGGCCCTTGGCCGATACTCAGGGCTGCGCCGAGAATGGTTTACGTTATCTCACGCCGACTTCGAGGCCGCAGATCACCTACTCGCTCTCGCCAACCTCAGTGACCTCGGTGATCGGACGCTGGAATCACTCTCATCGGGCCAGCGCCAGCGCGCCTTACTTGCGCGAGCGTTTAGCGGCACCCCGCGCTTGACCGTTCTTGACGAACCTACCTCCCATCTCGACCTCGTTGCCCGGGAGCTTACCATCGAAGCCTTGGAACGAATTCTCGATCAGCATCACCAAGATGGAGCACTGGTCATGGTCGCACATCATCTCGAAGACCTACCATCATCGATCACCCATGTCTTGATCCTGGGAGACGGCAAGCACTGGTTCGGCCCCATCGACGAGGTCCTTACTTCGACAACCTTGACCCAGGCTTTTGGCCATCCAATCCAGGTGCACACACTGGCCGGTCGTCGAATCGCAACCGCACGTTCGCGCTAATCGTAGGGCCAAAGATCACGCCAAGACCATACGATAGCCCAGCTCAAAGCTCCCAACCCATCGCCTATCACGAACCAAACACTTGGGACGGTCGATGAGCCGCGAACCGGGCGCGACTTACCTCCCCTCGAGGAGGCGCAGCTCCTGCCGATAGCGCTTGGCGTTCGCCACATACAGCGCGACCGCCTCCGCGAACGCCCCGGTCCCAACACGATCAGTGACGATCGTGGCAGGAACGCCTAGAGCCATAGCGTGCGACGGGACCTCCGTGCCGTTGGTGACCATCGCGTTGGCACCAACTAGCGCGTGCTCGTGCACCATCACCCGGTGCAGCACCACCGACGAAGAGCCGATCAGACAGTGGTCAGCCACCGTGCATCCCTCGAGGTGAACCAGGTGTCCTACGACACATTCAGCACCGACGATGGTAGGGAGTTCAGCGGTGGCGTGAATGACGGTGCCGTCCTGGACCGAAGTTCGATCTCCAATCACAATGCGACCGTAGTCGCCACGCAGGACCGCATTTGGCCACACCGACGCCTCCTCTCCGATGGTGACGGAGCCGATGACGACTGCGTCGGGATGAATAAAGGCGCTCGCTGCGATCTGTGGGACCTGATCGCCAAGACTATAAATAGGCATACATTTACCTTACTCACGCTCTAAGGCAAAGACCCACCCGTCCGTGCCATGCGACACGATGAGAAAACGGCGGCGCCTGCTGCTAGCGTAGGGTTATGGATCGCACCGAACGACACCAAAGCACCCTCCAGACATGGGCCCAACTCGAGACGCTTCACGATCTCACATACTTTTCAAAGGAGTCACGCCAGGCGTATAAAGATCTCGGTGTCGCCGACCCCTGGGCCCGCTACTTCGCTGGCCGTTCCGCGCCAATGGGCAGAGTCGAAGCCGGAGTTGTGACGGCTGCGTTTTATAGCTTCTCACATACCATGGTTGAGGCAGCGATCCCATCTGTTTGGGAGATCTCGCCGCCTGCGCAATTCATCGAAGCTCGCTTTCGAGGGTTCCACGCCACTTGGGAGCGCATCGCCAAAGACTCGCCACTGGCACCGAGTTCTGATGCGATCGCTCGAGCCGCAGAGCTTGCGATGAAGGCCGCCATGAACGGTGAACGTGGGGGACATCCACTCTATGCTGCCAATCTCGCCATCGAATCTCCAACCGACCCCGTGTCACAACTCTTTCACGCGGCGACACTCATCCGTGAGTATCGCGGCGACTGCCATAACCTTCTGCTTGGGGCCAATGGTATCAGTGGCTGTCAAGCACATATCCTGATGGTCGCGATCGGCGCGGAGGACCGCTCCGTAGGCCAGGGTTCAAGGGGTTATACCGATCAAGAGTGGGACCAAGGTGCGCACGACTTACGCGAACGAGGCATGCTCGACAAAGACCAGTCGATTACTCCTAGCGGACGTTCATTTCGAGCAGCGATCGAACGCAACACCAATTTGTTGATGCAACCAGTCTTTGACAGCCTCAACCACGCCGAGCTCTCCGAACTTGGGGCCCTCAGCGCGCCAATCGCCCTGGCGGTGAACCTTTCAGGCACACTCCCGAAATTCACCCGTGCGTTCGAATTGCTTGCGGAGGCTGAAGGTTAGTCGATCTCTGTTCATGAGGGTTGGCAAAACTCCGGTACAGTCGATCTGTCTCGCTGACGGAATGTGATGGATCCGCTCTCGATCTGATGAGCGTTGCCGGCGCAACCCGGAATCCTCAACAACATGCCTGGGCCCCCAGAACAAGACGCCATCATGAGGCTCTCCGTCTGGATGAACGAGGTAGGGCTGCTGGCGAGTGAGCGATAGCTGTGATCGGACCGCCCGACGCCTCCGGTTACGCAAAGCGGATATACCGGAACACATGAGCCAGCCAGCGCTAGGGTGATCCGACCGTCATTTGGATGATGAAGAACTCGCAGTGGAACCGGGGTTGTCGACAAATGTCCGTCGGTACAGGTCCTCGCTATAACTTGTTGCCTCGGGCGCCCCTGGGGCTAACTGAAATGGACGGGTGCCATCGCTTTGGCGCTCAGCCCGCAGGAACAGCGCGGTGTCACCTTCGAGTTGAAAGAAATGCGACGACAGCTCAAAGAGGTGGGTCACAAAGACCACCCGAACGCCAACGTCAATCATCGCGTGGATGATATCGGCTGCGATCTCAGAGGCCTCACGCTCGTTCGTGGTCGAGAAAGACTCGTTGCAAAGTAGCAGCCCCCCTGGACGAATGCAACTGCCAACAACGCTCATGCGTTGGAGCTCCTCATCGAACTTTCCACGTGTCATTGACGCATCCTCCCTGCGCGCAAAGTGGGTCCATACACCGTCGACGATTGCCGCCTCGAAGCTCCGTGCCGCGACCGGCATCCCGGCGCTCATCATCAGGTGGGCTAAGCCAAGGCTTCTGAGAAACGTCGACTTCCCTCCTTGATTGGCCCCGGTGACGAAAATCAACGCTCTATTGTCGGCATCGAGATCGTTGCCTACAACATTCTCCACGCCCCGTAACGGGAGACAAGCGTCATAGAGCCCTCGCGCCCTTAGCGTGAGCGACCCTGCTGGACAGGCGTTGGGTATGCATACCTCGAGATTGTGCGCCACTAACGCATCGTGGAGGTTAAGACAGCCCAAGTAAAATGCGATTTCCTGACGTAGCGCCATAAAGAAATCGCCGATATGGTCACAGGACTGTGCGAGAGCATCGGCGGCAACGCTCACGATGCGATTGCGAAGGTTAGCCAATGCCTCGTGGCCACCGTCATCCTCTCGCTCGATGGTACGGTAAAACGAAGGTTTTTGTAGCGCCGGCCGATGGAAGAGGCCACCTCGCGATGATGGAGCGCGTAACACAAAGCCAACCGGCTGATTCTGATTGCCGAGCTCGGCGCTTGCCAGAACACCGTCACGAAAGCGCAGCCGATGGAGATGATCGTCGACTTCGCGAAAATAGTCATCGTCAAGCTCCGTTAGGACCGTAGCACAGAGTCGACGAAACCCGTCTGAGACAAATACGTCGCCATGCTGATCGACAAGGTCACGAAGCCTACGAAGAAACCCAAGAAGCATTTCGAGTTCTGTAATGGAACTACGTAGGAGTGGCTCACCACTGTCTGAGCTGATGCCAATGCCACGCCAACTCTTCTTCTGTTCGGTGATCGCCTCGTTCGCCAGTGCGTACAGTTTGCGGATGACCTCCGGGTACGCCAAGCAGTCAGCATAAATGGCCTGGCGATAGTGGACCTGCTCAACAGTTGCAACACCCTCGAGCATGGCAACGCAAACTGCTTCGAGAATCACCTTATCCGAGGCCGCCATCATCTGCCATAGGGATGTGAGATCAAGGTCCTGGATGAGCTCTGCCTCCGCCGCTTGACGCTCATGAGCAGCGCGAAACTCTCGATCGACGAACATCAGCCTGGCCTTCATCGACGGATCTCCGCCACGAGGTGATCATAGGTGAGTCCATATTTGTCGGCGATCGCCTGAGCATAGGCATGTCCATCAGCGGGGCGTCTCACGACCTGGTGCGTACGAATCGCCGGATCCTCGGGTGCTACCGTGCTGACCATTGAGACGACCTTCTCATTGAGGTGCGCCAGCTCATCAAGGAACGTCACACAAACACCGAGCGCATCCAGCGCGCAAACTCGACGAAGGATCTCCCTACTCAAGAACAGTGCATCATCAGCGCTCGTCGAGTTGAACACTTCATTCATGATAAAGAGGCTCGACGACGTCGCCCGATCGAAGTCCTCCTTCATCCGGTTCAGCTCATCTTGTAGCTTGCCAGCGGCGCTGGCGGCATTCTCCTCCGTCTCAAAGTGCGTAAAGATGTGATCGCACAAGAAAAGGTGTCCCTCTCGACCTGGCACAGGACACCCAAGACGGGCAAGGTAATGGAGTTGGCCAAAGGCTCTGGCGAATGTCGTCTTGCCACCGTTGTTCGGTCCAGAGACGACAAGGATGCGTTCGACGCCCGACAGGGTGACGTTGTTGCACACGACAGCCTCTCCCTGGGCACAGAGCTGAGCTGCGAGTGCAATATCAAAGGTGTCAAATACCTGTTCTACTTTCGAGCTCGACGAGAGTGCCGGAAGGCAAAACGACAAACCAGCTGCCCGAAGTGGCTTGATGTAGCGAAGATAGGAGAGATAAAACTGAAGCTCACGGTCGAGGGTGTTGACCGTGTCATCAAGGTAGTCACGATGACGAGCACAGAAGTCATCGAGGAGTCCGAACGTCTCCGGAAAGAGCTGGGCGACAAGGTCAACGATACCCGCGCCAGCGAACGTATCCTGGTCCTCAAAGCCTGGCAAGCACTCCTTCGCTGCCCCTTGCTGGAAACGAGCGAAGGTCGCGCGAACCTGTTCACCGTAATCATCCTCACCCGTATACGGACCAACCGTCACTCGGTCCCCCTTGATGAGCACGCAGTATCGGACCTGACCCAATGCCCGGTGAACGATTTGAGCCTCGGTGTCAAGCTGTTCAAAGGCCTTCGAGTTAACGTACTTGACAAGATAATCTCGAAGCCTTGACAACGCCGTGGACTTAATCCGGTCGGTGCAAAGGCCTGCCGTCAGGTTCTTGACGGCATCGCAGTACTGGATCGCCGCGTTGAGGAAGTGACGCTCGCGATGGTAGTGATTGTAACCACCATCGTCATCTGCGAGGTCACGCACCCGATAGATGAATTGCTCAACAATTCGTAGGACAGCAAAGGAGGACAGTAGCTCAGACACGGGGCCATTTTCGAGGTCCACAAAGACCTGCTGTCGATATTGGACACTGCTGAGGTCGCCCAGAGGCGACCGATACAGCGGTCCTAGATCATACGTGCCAAGGCGAGTCGTGGCGGATGCGATGACCTGATCGAGGTTGAGGTCAGCCAGCACCGGGGATGCTGGTGTCAATTCTTCAACTGAGGGCGCTCCCTGATCTGGAAACAGAATGCTGATGATCTCGCGTGGTCTGGTGGTATCGAACCCATCCGTTTGACCACAAACGGGTGCCGGGCGAAGCGGTGACCTCTGTTGATCGACTCTGAACCTTGGCTCATCGATTGGCCCTGCATCCTCCTCGGAAGCCGACTCATTGGCGTTGCTAGAAACCATGCGCACCTCCCTCAGTCACTGTGGAGCGGGAGGAACCATTAGCACAACGCACGCTCAGCCCGAGAGCCTCGGCAGGATCCATTGCCGAACGGATTTCAGCTCCGCATACTCCACCCTAGTCGTCTACGAGTGCAAACGCCGAGACTTTTCGTTTCCACCAAGGGAAGCCCAGGTACTGTTATCGCTCTGCCCAGGCATCGCTCTACACGGTCATCGGCTGCAAGGTTGATGGCCCAATGTTTGACCACCACTCCGCCTCGGCAAGTCCAGTCAGGAGCAATACGAGACAAACGAACACAACACTCTCGGGCCTCCTGACTTAGACCGCTCATTGGCGAGGTCGATCACCCGTCCACGGGAATCCCCTGTATCAGCGCCAGACCAGGACTCCACGACCGCGAGGATCGCCCATGGGGTCTGCTGTGACCAACGACGACGCCGGCGCGGTCGGCATGACAGACTTGGGGGCACTCGGCACCGGTCGTTGAGTCATGGGTCATCGGTGGTCCACATTCAACGCACTGGCTCGATCACCAGCGAGGCGTTGTGTCCACCGAAGCCAAACGAGTTGGAAAGGATCGGACCTGGCTCCCAGTCCTTCACGGGATCGGCCAAGAGGTGCAGGTTCGCCGCCGACTCCGGTTCGCCGAGCGCGACGGTCCCTGGGATACTCCCGCGCTGCAGCGCCAGCACCGACATCACGGCTTCGATGGCCCCCGACGCCCCGAGCGAATGGCCCATAACTCCTTTAAGCGAGGTGACATCAACCCGACCTGTTGCGTCAAAGACCCGATCAAGCGCCCTCAATTCGGCAACATCGCCGATGCGGGTCCCCGTGGCATGAGCATTGACCCAGGCGATGTCCTTGGCGCCAAGATGTGCCTGCGAAAGAGCCATTCTCATCACTCTCTCTGCGCCGGCGCCATTGGGGTCAGGCGCCGTCACGTGATGGGCATCATTGCCACAACCATAACCTGTGATGGTTGCCAGTATCTCCGCCCCTCGGGCCTTGGCCGTCTCATAACGTTCCAGCACCAGGAACCCTGCGCCCTCAGCAAGTGCCATGCCTGATCGACCCCGATCGAACGGACCGCGATACGAATGGTCTCCCCTGGCAACCGCCCCAGCCGCATAGAGGCTGCTCACAATCGCCGAGACAAAAAGTGAATCCGCTCCGCCTGCAAGCACGGTATCGACTCGCCCCTCCTGAATCGCTTGCATCCCCTCTCCAACCGCCTGTGCTCCGGCAGCACAGGCACCAAGATAAGTCATGCATGGTCCGATCACACCATAATGAATCGCAAGGCGCGTCGCCAGAGCCGACGGAATGACCTGGGGGACGAGTTTTGGAGACACCCTTCGCTCCTTCGCCCCGACCATGCCAACGACACCGCCAAACGACGTTCCCACACTCACCATCGTGCGCTCATTGTCTAAGGGAACGTCTCCCGCGCAGGCAACGGCCTCCTTGGCGGCCACAAGCCCAAGCACGACCCATCGTTCATTTTCTCGGACGCTGCGATCATCGCCCATCTCTTGGGCAGCGAACTGGCGGACTCGCCCTTGGAACACCGTGTCATCAGGCCCATCCGCCAGTATCACCGCTGGCTCAGAGTGAAACAGCCCGTCGAACGAGGCAAAGGCACCAATCCCAACAGGCGTCACCGCACCGACTCCGGTGACCACCACCGTCCTCGGGCCCACCTCAGGCATCGACGTGGGCCTCTTGCGTGCCTTCCTCCCGAATCCGCTCTTTGGCAATGTCAGACAAGAGAAACTTCTGGATCTTTCCAGTACCGGTCACTGGCCACTCCTCATGAGTCAAGAAGAAGTAGTACCGCGGGACCTTAAAGCGCGCGAGATGTTCTCGGCACCAGCTCACGATCTCCGCACGGGTAGCGCTCTGCCCTTCGCGCAGCTCGATGAAGGCAGCACCCGTCTCGTCTGTCACCGGTGAGGGAACCCCGACCACATAGGCCTGCTCGACGGCCGGATAGCGAGAGATCACCTCCTCGACCTCCTGGGGAGAGACGTTCTCGCCGGAGACCTTGTAAACCTCCTTGGCTCGACCATGGAACTCCAGATAGCCATCGTTGGGATCGATGCACCCAAGGTCGCCGGTGTAGAACCAACCGTCGTAATCAAAGACGGCAGCCGTGGCGACCGGCTCGTTGTAGTAGCCACGGGTGACGAAGTTCCCACGAACTGCAAACTCCCCCACCGATCCTGCAGGTAACGTTACTCTGGTGTCCGGATCGACCACCTTGTACTCACTGTTGCAATTTCCATACTCCACAAGCCCACTCGGGCCTCCGGGCTTAATGCGCCCCACCGTCGTGCTCACCTTCTCAATGGGGTCCCCCACTTCGGTATGGACCGTGGCCGCCGTCGCCTCGGTCCCCCCATAGCCAGAGCACATCTCGCTCAGTCCGAGAACTTGAACCGCTCGCTCCCAAAGCGGAACTGGTGCTGGCGCCGCGGCACACATGAGCGCCTGCAATGAATCGGTATTGTACGGACTTCGCTCCGCCTCATTGACCAGGGCCAATAGAATCGTTGGGACGCAGAGAAAATCCTCAGCCTGCCACTCGTCGATCATCGCCAGAGCCTGACTCGGCTTAAAGCTCGCCGTAGTGAGCACACATCCACCCACAAATGACACCGCGAGGAGTCCCTCCACCCAAGCGAACACGTGATACAGAGGCAACGGTGTGAAGACCTTGCGGCCATCATCAAAGGCCCGCGATAGTGCACTCGAATACGCGCAGCGCAACAGCATGTCGCTCGTCAGCATGACACCTTTGGGCAGCCCGGTTGTCCCGGAGGTGTAAATGATATTGACGATTTCGTCTGGGTACTGAGACGCTCGATAGATCTGATCAAGCGTGGCATCGGAGACTGAGTCCGCCGCTCGAGCAAACGACGCGAAACTACGGAAACCGTCGAAGATCGGAGCCTCTGACGTGGGCAGCACCACGACCGCTTGTAAAGCAAGTGGCTCTTCGCGGGTCTCCCTGTCCGAAAGGATACTCATGATGGCCTTCTCGTGGTCATTGCCACCCGCACTCTCATGTACGAATAACCACTTGCTGTTAGAGTGCGACAGAATATAATCAAGCTCATCTTCGCGCAGCATCGTGTTTAAAGGAACCACGACCCCGCCAACCATCGACACCGCTAAGGCGAGGGACAAGAACTCTGCGCCATTTGCCAACAGCAGTGCAACATGATCGCGACGCTTCACACCCAGCGAGATGAGGCCCTTTGCCACCGTACGTACTTCTTCATAGAGCTCTCGATAGGTCACCCGAACTTCAGGTGTTACCAGCACGAGGCGATCCCCAAACACGGCAGCCATCTGCTCAAAGTGTTGAGCAAGATTACGTCGAGGCCACGGATCATAGGCCTCAGCAAGGGACATTCTTCGATCAATCACCGGTCTCAGCACAGCACAACCTCCTTTGATCACACGGCCGGATGAACACGCACCGCTGTAATCCATTGTAGGTTCACATGCTCGATCGGATCCAATCTCGATCTGGACGGTCCACAAACAGGTCCCAAACGGGACTGTCGGCAACGGATAATCGGACCATGCGTCCAAACTCACGCGTCGACACCACAGCAACTTCCGAACCCTGGGGCTCCCACAAGGACGAGATAGCAGCAGGGTTCTTACAGTGAACGTATTCTTTAACATATGTGCTATAATGTAGTCTCAATGGGAAACATGTTGACCATCAGTGAGACCGCGCAAGCCCTTGGTGTGTCCATGAAGACACTCAGGCGGTGGGATCGTGATGGGTTGTTAAAACCAACTGAGGTGACCCCCGGTGGCCATCGACGCTACGACCTTACCAAGATCCAGACGATGAGGTTTCGACCAGTCGGTCAACCAGATCGTCAAACCGTCGCCTACGCACGGGTGTCATCTAAGGATCAACAGACCGACTTAGAACGACAGATTCACTTGCTTGAACTCTACTGTGCTTCTCAAGGATGGACATACGAGGTGATATCCGATTTGGGGTCCGGTATGAACTACCAGAAGAAAGGTCTCAAGCGCTTACTCGAGGGCATTATCAACGGAGAGGTTCAACGACTTGTTCTCACCCACAAAGACCGACTCTTGCGCTTTGGTGCAGAGCTGGTGTTTGCCATCTGCGAGGCGAGAGAATGCGAAGTGGTCATCATCAACCAAGGCGAAGACTCGTCCTTTGAAGAAGATCTGGCAAAAGACGTATTGGAGATCATTGAGGTCTTTGGTGCTCGACTATACGGGTCTCGATCACACAAGGCGAAACAGATGATCGAATCCATTACCGAGGCGGTGAGCAACCCATGATAAGGGCCCACAAGATCAGGCTAGAGCCGAACAACCAACAGGCTGGCCACCTTGTGCGAGCTGCTGGTACAGCGCGTTTCGCGTATAACTGGGGATTGGCTCGCTGGAAGGAACAGTACAAAGCTCATAAGGTGGACCCCTCTGTCCCCA
>Ga0080006_1145766_pt1 | contig 139721 bp, 125 predicted proteins | sample RS3BMetagenome_FD_69209 | JGI IMG/M metagenome (GOLD analysis project Ga0080006, IMG submission 69209) | Ferric oxide microbial mat and aquatic microbial communities from Rainbow Spring, Yellowstone National Park, USA - RS3B (SPADES... ...
GCAGGTGCTCCTTGTGCTCGGGAACGTTGTGGCGTCAGTACCTACATCGTCCCAGGTAGGGGAGCACTTTCCGCGTCAATCACACGGTCGTGACCAGCGCGGATGCAATATCAGGGTCTGAAGGCAAGGGCTCTGGACGGCCGACGCGAATGGATCTATGATTGGTAGTACCATGCTGAGAGTCGAGGTGGACCGTACCGAGTCGATCCCGTTGCACGATCAAGTCGCAGCCGAGATCAGGCGGGCGATCGCCGAGGGGGAAGCCGGGCCGGGTGAGCGATTGCCATTGGCCAAGGACTTGGCTGCCGTCCTGGGCGTGAACAAGAACACGGTGCTCCGGGCGATGCACATCCTTCGAGATGAAGGACTTCTCGCCTTCCAACGGGGGAAGGGGATCACCGTCGCAGGCACGCCGGAGCAGAGCGCGATGCTCGGGAGGGTTCGAGAGTTGGTGTCGTTCGCTCGTCACAACGGTTACCGACCAGACGACGTGATCCGCATGATCGAGAGCCTCTCCGCTGGTGGCAGCGCATGACTGTCATCGATGAACGCCCGATGGCCCTGGTTCGTGACGAGGTGGAGGTCCTCTTCAGGGAAGCTCGTCGTCGGCGACGGCGACGGTGGTTCATGGGGTTCGTGGTTCTGGTGGTCACCATCGCGATGCTCACCACGGTGGCGCTGGTCCGAGCCTCGTCGGTTGCCAGGTCCCCGGTCCGCAAGGCAACGGGACCGACGCTGCAGGCAGCACCTGGCATGCCTTCAGAAGTGGTGGCATGGGAACATTTCCGCCTCGACGTACTGTCGTCGGTCAGTGGCCATGTCATCCGCACGTTGGCCACCGATGTAAGCGAATTCCGGGGTTTGCCGTCGGTGTCGGTTGCACCGAACGGCACGGTGTTCTTCGACGACCATGCCTACATCGGTTCGTCCCCCGTTGACCGCATCTACCGCGTTCCCGTGAGCGGCGGCGCGCGGAGTCTCATTGCCGACGGTCGCACACCGGCCGTGAGCCCCGATGGCCGACTTCTGGCTTTCGTCACCAATGACCCCGTCAATTCCGCTGTGGTCAATGAAGCGATCACTCTCGAGGACCTGCGAACTCATACGACCCGCTCGTGGACGGACACGGCGCCGGAGGCTGATCTGTGGGCCCTCTCGTGGTCACGGGACTCCCGCCTCTTGTCCTTCAGCCAGACCACCTGGCCGCCGGGTGGTGCGACGACTCCTGGTGGGGTGACAACCTCCTCCATCGTCCTCGACACGGCGGCGCCGGTGCTCACGCCTGATGCGGCGCAACGCATCCCGCTCGCCCCGGGTGTGTCCTGGGCCGGGTTCCTCGCCGGGACTCGTCCGGGGGCACTCGGAGGTATCGGAGAGATCCAGCTTCACGGCGGCCTTCGATTGGTGGCCATCGATGCCCGCTCAGGCCGCACGATGAGAAGCCTCGTCACCATCCCGGACGCCCAGGTTGCCACGGTCCAGGCGGATGCCTCGGGCAAGCATCTCGTCATTGCCGCGAGCGGAGCTGGTGCCCTCGGATTCGGCCGCCTCTATCGCTGGACCGATGGGTCCGCGTCCGCAACGTCGATCGGCCCCGGCATTCTGGCCGCTGCCTGGGTACCGACCGGTCATCCCTGACGGGTGCGCCCGTCCTCCGGACTCGACACCCCACGGCCGGGTCCGCCCGGGTCCGGCTCAGTACACCACCGGAAGCGAGTCGATGGCGTGGACCAGGGCGTGCTCGCCGAAGGTCGGCATGGTCCCGGGAGGCACCACCATGTCCGGGAAGCGCCAGACCAGTTCCTCGAAGAGGACCCGGATCTCGAGGCGGGCCGGATTGATCTCCATGCGGACGTGCGCACCGACACCGAAGGCGAGGTGCGGGTTGGGGCTGCGGTCGACGTCGAGGACGTCGGGATCCTCGAACACCGCCTCGTCGCGATTGGCCGACTGGTAGAGCATCAGGACCTTCTCGCCCTCCAGGATCCGCTGGCCGGCCAGATCGGTGTCGTGGGTCGCGGTGCGGCTGAAGCTGATGACCGGGCTCACGAAGCGGCAGATCTCGTCGGCCATGGTGGCAAAGGACCCGGGATGCCGGCGGAGTCGCCGCCACTGGTCGGGAAAGCGGTTGAGCGCCCACATGCCGCCAGAGATGGCGTTGCGCGTCGTCTCGTTACCCGCCACCAGCAGCACGACCAGAAACATCGTCAGCTCGTCCTCCGCCAGCTCGTCACTCGACTGGAGGACGCCGTCCTCGTCGGCACCCACCAGGATGCTGACGGCATCGTCGGGAACCACGCCGCCCCGCCGGTGCGCCTGGCGGCGCTCCTCCACCATCTCGGTCAGGTAGGCCACGTACTCGCCGAAGGCCGCCGCGGCATCGGCCATCACCAGGTCGTCCGGATCGCTGCGACCCTCGCCACCCATCATCCGGTCCGACCAGTGCCCGAGCTGGACCCGGTCCTCGACCGGAAGCCCCAAGAGCTCGGCGATGACGACCAGCGGCACCGGGACGGCCACGTCGGTCACGAAGTCGCAGGAGGAGCGGCCGGCGAGCTCGTCGAGTACCTCCGTCACCACCTCACGCACCCGCGGCTCCATGGCCCGGATCATGCCCGGGGCGAAGCCCTTGTTGAGCAGGCGACGTTGGCGCACATGACGTTCGCCGTCGAGGCCGATGAGCGACAGGCTGGCGCCCTCGTTCGGACGGATCCCCTGCCCCGAGCAGAAGAGGTCCGAGTGGGTAGACACGTAGGACACGTCGGCGTGGCGCGACACCACCCACAGCCCGTTGGCCTCGTCCCAGAAGATCGGCCGGCTGGACCGGATCTGCGCATCGGCCGGATGCGGGTCCTGGTAGAAGGAGCCGTCCAGGACGTCGAACTCGCTGGTGGGCCGGGCTGTCGTCGAAGTCATCGGGTCCTCGTGGCGCGAACCCGGGGCATGCCCCGGTCAGGACCGTCGTCCTGCCACGCACGGTAGAACGCGTTCTAGATTTGAACTAGGGCCGACAGTCCCGAGGGGCCATCCCCGGCTGGGCGCTCCCCGCCAGCGCCGGGATACGTCGAACGCTCCCCCCACCGACCTCCGGGCGGAGGTGCCGGCTACTTGGTGCTGGTGATGAGCCGCTCGCGGTCGAAGACCGCGGTCGCCGCCCGCCAACCCAGGCGGTCGAGGACGAGCAGCCCGATGCCGAACGCCAGGGCGACCCGGAGGTCGGCGGGGATGACGTTGAAGGCGATCAGCGACGTGACCGCCACCGTCGGCAGGCTGGCCAGGATGGACACCTGCCCGGCGGTGCGCAGGTCGCTCGAGCGGGCCGAGATGGCCATGCCCACCCAGATCGACCAGACCACCAGGAGCGGGGTGAAGACGACCTGGGCCACGACATCGGGGACCTGCACTATGGCCGAGGCCACCCCGGGGGCGGCGAAGAGCTCCACGATGGCGATGAAGAGGGCGAAGACGGCGTAGGCGACCGCCACCGACGGTACGAACACGGCGAGCGCCTTGCCGAGGACGAGCTCCTTCTGCTGCACCGGCGTCGACAGCAGCGGCTCCAGCGTGCCCTGGACCCGCTCGCCGACGATCGAGTAGGCCGCCAGCGCCGCCGGGACGAGAGCCGGAACGGCGAGCATGTAGACGAGGGTGTGCTCGTGGTGCAGCGCCGAGGAGCCGCTCGACGGGATGGCGAAGACCTGGATGACGGGCTGGATCAGGAAGACGAGCGGCAGGACCACCATGGCGTAGACGACATTGCCGCTCCGGCGGAGGTCACGGAGCTCCTTTCGGAGCACGGCCCCGACGCGCCGCCTGCTGATCCTCATGCCGGAGACTCCCCGTCGCGCATGTCGACCAGCTGGAGGTACACGTCCTCCAGCGAGTGGTGGGACTCGGTGAGCGAGAGGACATCGGCGTCGGCGGCGACGAGTGCCCGGGTGGCCGCGGGCGCCGCCACCGAAAGGTCGGAGGCTTCCAGCACATAGGTGGCCGGGCCCTCGGGCCGCCACCGCGTCACGCCGCGCACCGGCCCGAAGACGGCGTCCGGATCCGCCAGCGCGGTGGCGGTCCGAACCGTCAGGGTCCTCCGGAAGAGGCGGTCGCGCAGCTCGTCCGGCCGGCCGATGGTCAGCAGCGTCGTGTTGAGGATGGCGACCCGGTCGCAGAGCTGCTCCGCCTCCTCGAGGCGGTGGGTGGTGAGGAATACGGTCACCCCGCGCCGGCGCAGGTCCTCGATCAGGCGGTGGACGTCCCGGGTCGCTGCCGGGTCCAGCCCCGAGGTGGGCTCGTCGAGGAAGAGCACCTCCGGATCGCCGAGAAGGGCCCGTGCCAGGGACACCCGCTGCCGCAGGCCCTTGGACAGGCCGCCGCAGGCATCGTGGCTCCGGTCGGCAAGACCCACCGCCTCCAGCGTCCGGCGAATCCGGTCCGGGGGGTCCGGGATCTCATAGAGATCGGCGAAACAGGCCAGGTTGTCCTGGACGCTGAGCCGGAGGTAGAGGCCGGGGGACTCGGGCATGATGGCGATCCGGCGTCGGATGGCCACGCCGTTCTCGGGGGTGAGCTCGAGGCCGGCCACGGTCGCCTCCCCCGAGCTGGGAGCGATCAACGTGCCCAGGGTCCTGACCGTGGTGGTCTTGCCGGCTCCGTTGGGCCCGAGGAACCCGAAGACCTCGCCCCGGCCGACCTCGAAGGAGACCTCGCGGTAGGCGACCCGATCGCCGAAGCGCTTGGTCAGGGATCGGACCGACAGCGCCGGACCGTCGTGTACCGGACCGTCGGCCAACGCCATGACTGGTTCCCACCCTCCTCGTGCCCGGTGGCGACGACGGTCAGAAGCCGTCGGACGCCACCGGCGGTAGGCCCATCGGATTGGGGTAGACGATGACGTCCGCACCGGAGATCTGCCGGGCCGGGCCGTCGAGCCGGGCGATGAGCTCGCCGACCCGCTGCTCGCCCAGGGCCGCGTACGGTTCTACCGCCAACTCGTCGGTCCGCCGCTCGATCTCGTTCCGGAGCTGACGGCCGGCCGGGGTCGCCGATCCGTCCCCGGCGACCAGCCCCCGACCCTGGAGCCGTTCCCGGGCCTCCACCCACTCGTACTCTGGCCAGCCGCGGCTGGCCTGGAACAGCTCGGGGGGCAGTCCCTCGGTGGCGGCGAACAGGACAAGCATCTCGCAGCCGTCGAGGCCGGTGGTGGTGAGCAGGGCCACGTGCCCGTCGCCGCGGTGCTCGCGCAGGGCGGTGGCCGACTGCCACAGCGCGGCCACCGGGTCGGCGGGGACGTCGAGCTCCCGGTTGGCGGCGAACAGCGCCCGTCCCGTCCCGTCGGCTACCCCCACCGCGGCCCGGAGGTCGGGGAGGATCGCCTCGGCCAGTCGGTCGGCACCGTCGTCGGGGAGCAGCCGGCGGAGGGCGGCGGCGGCGGCCGAGGCCCGGGCCACCACCACATCGGCGGGGTGGGCGAACACCCAGGCGTCGGGGATGGCCCGCCGGACCCGGTCCGGGTGGAAATTGAAGAAGGTGGCACCCACCACCCCCGAACCCACCCGGCCCATGGGCGCCGCCCGGAAGGCGAAGTAGCCCATCCAGAAGCCCTTGAGGCCCACGTCGTCAGCCGCCTGGCGGCATTCGGGGGCGAAGTAGGTCACGGCATTGACGGTCTCGAGCCGATGCCACACCCTGCGGGCGATCGCTGCATCCATTCCCAGATCGTGCCGCACCGGGGGCCGCCGTGCATCCCCGGCTGCATGGACCGCCCGGGACCGCCCGGGGTCGGGTCAGGCGCCGACCTCGCTCATGGCCACGTCGCCGACCTCGGCCAGCCCCTCCTCGGCGTCCTCGAGGAACGAGTGGTGGACCTCGGACTGGCCGGACCCTCGCATCCACGAGAACACGGCGCCGATGAAGCAGAGCACGGCGGCCAGGCTGAAGGCCAGGCGCAGGCCCTTCCCGAACGGCCCGGAGATCAGGTTGGGGAAGAAGCCCCGCCCGGTCAGGTACCCGGCGTTGACGCCGGGCTGGCTGAGGAGGTGGGCACCCAGCAGCTGGTGGATCGGGTTGATGCCCAGGAAGGCCGCGAACAGGCTGCCGATCGGGGAGAGATGGGAGATGGACTGGGCGGCGTGGGCGGGCACCCCCTGGGCGGTCAGGCCCCCGTAGAGCACGTGGGGGAGGGCGCTCGCCAGGCCGAGGGTGATGATGGTGAAGAAGAACCCGATGGACAGGACGCTGGCGGAGTTCTGGAAGGTGTTCAGCATGCCGCCGCCGGCGCCCCGCTGGTTGGCCGGGAGGCTGTTCATCACCGCGCTGGTGTTGGGGGCGGCGAACAGGCCCAGCGACAGCCCGACCAGCAACAGGAGTAGCGCGAAGAGGGGGTACGGGAAGTTCATGGGGAGGGCCTGGAGCCCGAGGAGGGCGAGCCCGCTGCCGATCAGGCCCGCGGTGGCGAACGGCCGCGGCCCGTAGCGGTCGGCCAGCTTGCCGGCCAGGGGACCGGAGATGAAGAACCCGACGGTCAGCGGGATCATGTAGATGCCGGCCCACAGCGGGGTCCGTTCGAAGCTGTAGCCGTGGAGCGGCAGCCAGATCCCCTGGAGCCAGATGATCAGGATGAACTGCAGGCCGCCCCGGGCGAGGGCGGCCATCAGGCCCGCCAGGTTGCCCATGGCGAACGCCCGGCTGCGGAAGAGGTGGAGCTGGAACATCGGGTCGTCGACGTGGTGCTCGATGACCACGAAGGCGACCAGCACGGCCGCACCGCCGATCAGTGCCGTCAGGACGAAAGGGCTGGTCCAGCCCATGGTGTGTCCACCGTAGGGCTGGAGCCCGTAGACGATGCCGACGAGCACGGCGACGAGCCCGACGGCGAAGGCGATGTTGCCGATCCAGTCGATGCTGGCCTTGATCCGGACGCCGTTGTCGTGGAGCCGGTAGTAGGCCCACAGCGTGCTGAAGACGCCGAAGGGCACCGACACCAGGAACACCAGGCGCCATTCGACCGGGGCCAGCAGGCCACCGAGCAGCAGGCCCAGGAACGAGCCGCCGATGGCGGCCACGCCGTTGATGCCGAGGGCGAAGCCCCGCTCGTCGGCCGGGAAGGCGTCGGTGATGATGGCACTCGAATTGGCGAAGATGAAGGCCCCGCCGACCCCCTGCCCCACCCGCATCACGATGATCCACAGGGCGGCGCCCGGGCCGGTCATCCAGGTGACGGACAGGAGGATGGAGAACACCGTGAAGATGGCGAAGCCAAGGGTGTACATCTTCACCCGCCCGAACATGTCGCCGACTCGGCCGAAGCTCACCACCAGCACGGCCGTGACCAGCAGGAAGCCCATCAGGATCCACAGGAAGTAGGAGGTGTTGCCGGGCGAGAGGGGGTCGAGCTTGATGCCTCGGAAGATGTTGGGGAGGGCGATCAGGAGGATCGACGCGTTGATGGTCACCATCAGCGTTCCGATGGTGGTGTTGGTGAGGGCCACCCACTTGTAGTTCTTGGACTCGACGACGTGCGGCAACGCGTGCTCCTGGTGACGGGGTGGGGGGGGTCGTGATGATTAGTTGCTGAATAACAACTATAGTGGACGGCGTCGGCGACCGTACGGGGGGACCATGACCACCAGGACCAGCGAGCACCACCGCCTGCCCGCCGAGGTGTCCGGACCGGTCAGGGAGGCCAGCGATCTCCGGGTGGCCCTGGTCCGCCTCTACCGCCAGCTCCGGATGCGGGCCGGTCCGGGGATCACGCCGTCCCAGTCGTCGGCCATGGCCCGGATCGAATCGGACGGCCCGGTGCGGCTCGGGACGCTGGCCGATCTGGAGGGCACCACCGCCGCCACCATGAGCCGGGTGACCGACAGCCTCGCCGACCTCCACCTGATCGAGCGGGTGCCCGATCCCCTCGACGGCCGGGCCCGCCTGGTGCAGCTGAGCCCGGAGGGCGGCGCCCTGCTCAGCGAGCTCCGGCACCGCAACACCGAGGCGCTCCGGGCGGCCATCGCCGGACTGGACGAGGTCGACCGGCACACGGTCGCCGACGCCATCCCGGTGCTCGAACGGCTGAGCGACCTGTTGCAGACCCCACCCCCTCCCGTATCCTGATCGGGCGGCCGCCGGCCCTGAACGGCGGCGCCCGGTGGCGCCCGATCCCACGGGGTGATAGTTCTGGGTACGGACCGGTGGTCCGGCCGGTACCGCGGGGAGCGGGGGGCCACCACCACCGATCCTTCACCGGTAGGAGGGGGAACCATGAAACGTCACGTTCGAGCCCGGGCCGCGGTACTCACCGCCGTCGTCGTCGCCGTCCTCGCCGCCGGGCTGCTGGTCGGCGTCGGGGGCGTGGCGTCGTCGGCGATCACCACGCCGGTTCACCCGCAGCGGGCCGCCAGCGCCGGCTACCGGTTGGTAGCGTCCGACGGCGGCATCTTCTCCTTCGGGGGTGCAATGTTCCACGGATCGACCGGTGGCACCCACCTCAACGCCCCGGTGGTGGGCAGCGCCTCGACCCCCGACGGGGCCGGCTACTGGCTGGTGGCCTCCGACGGCGGCATCTTCGCCTTCGGGGACGCCTCCTTCTACGGCTCGATGGGCGGCACCCACCTGAACGCCCCCATCGTGGGCATGGCATCCACCGGAAGCGGCCACGGCTACTGGCTGGTGGCCTCCGACGGCGGCATCTTCGCCTTCGGCGACGCCTCCTTCTACGGCTCGATGGGCGGCACCCACCTGAACGCCCCGGTGGTGGGCATCACCGCCAATCCGGACGGTAACGGGTACTGGATGGTGGCCTCCGACGGCGGGGTGTTCTCCTTCGGGTTCTCCTACATCGACGCCACGTTCTACGGGTCGATGGGCGGCAGGGCACTCAATCGGCCGATCGTGGGCATCACCACCTCGGTCACCGGCCAGGGCTACTGGCTGGTGGCCTCCGACGGTGGCATCTTCGCCTTCGGCGACGCCGCCTTCCACGGCTCCACCGGCTCGATGACCCTCGACCGGCCCATCGTCGGCATGGCGTCGAGCCCCGACGGGGCCGGCTACTGGCTGGTGGCCAGCGACGGCGGTGTCTTCGCCTACGGCGACGCTCCCTTCGGCGGTTCGCTCGGGGGCACCCACCTGAACGCCCCGATCGTCGGGGTGTCCCTGTCCGGCACCACGACCGGCTCGGTGCTGGCCCCCGGGCTGCCCGCCTTCTACTCGACCCCGACGCCCCTGCCGGCCGGTGCCCCGGGCACCGTCCTCAAGTCCGAGCAGCTGCCGGCCGACCCGAGCATCCACGGCACCGTCTACCTGGTCATGTACCTGTCCGAGACCGAGCTGGGCAAGCCGGTGGCGGTCACCGGCCTGGTGATGGTCCCGAACACCCCGGCGCCGGTCGGCGGGTACAAGGTCGTCACCTGGGGGCACGGCACCAACGGCATGGCCCCCCAGTGCGCCCCGTCGCTCCAACCCTCGTCGGCCGTCCCGCTGCAGAACAGCCTCCTCGACCAGGGCTGGGAGGTGGTGGCGAGTGACTACCAGGGCGAGGGGACCCCGGGCATCATGCCGTACCTGGCCGGGGTGAGCGCCGCCCGCAACATGATCGACATGGTCCGGGCCGCCCGGAACCTGCCCGCCGCCGACGCCAGCCCGGACTACGTGGTCTGGGGTCACTCGGAAGGGGGCCAGACCGCCATGTTCGGCCTGGACATCGCCGGGACCTACGCCCCCGAACTCCACCTCGAGGGGGTGGTGGCCGGCGCCCCGCCCTCCCAGTTCGAGGCCATCTACGCCTTCCTGGCGGGGAGCCCCTACCAGTTCTACCTGTTCATGGCCGGTGCGGGCTTCAACCTCGCCTACGGGAACGCCACCGCCCCCTTGTCACAGGTGGTGACCCCCCAGGGGATGTCCCTCCTTCCGATCCTCGGCCAGGGCTGCTTCGGCTACCTGCAGAGCACCCTGAACCAGTACTCGCTGGCCACCATCGTCCCGAAGGACCCCTTCACCGTCCCGGCCTGGAAGCCGCTGCTGCAGGCCAACGACCCGGCCAACTTCACCGTCCCCAGCGCCGCGCCGCTCCTGATCATCCAGGGGGGATCGGACGAGCAGATCCCCGTCGCGACCACCCAGCTGCTCCAGCAGCACGAGTGCTCCATCGGCCAGGGCGTGGAGCGGTGGATCTACCCGGGGCAGAGCCACAGCGGGGTCATCCCGGTGTCCATCGACGACATGGTCCACTGGATCGGCGACCGCTTCACCGGCGTTCCGAACCCGGACCCGTACATCCCGGTCGGCACGCCGCCTGCTCCCGCGCCGACCTACACCACCTGCTGAGCCGGCGTGGCGGTGCGGCACCGCCCCCGGCCGGCCTGGCCGCCGCCTACGACGAGGCGGCGGTCGCCGGGCGGGTGAGGTCGTAGACGGTGATCCCGTCGAGGGTCCGGGCCGTGAAGTTCGCCTTCACCCACGTCTCGATCCGGGAGGCGTCGCTCGACGTGGAGGAGCCGCCGCCGAAGGCCGGGCCTCCGAATCCGGAGCCGGCGATGTAGTAATGCACCGCGCCGTCGCGCACGAAACGCTCGAACTGGGCGAGGGTGGGGGCCGGATCGGTGCCGTTGAACCCGCCGATGGACAGCACCGGGTCGCCGGTGGCCAGCTGGTAGCCGGACGCCGCGTTGGAACCGGTGGTGGCGGCCACCCAGCGGTACTTCGAGGCGTCGGCCGCCAGTGCCCGGGTCAGGGCCGGCCCCGGTGTGCTGCCGTTGAGCAGTCCGCCGGCACCGCCGGCCCCGCCAGCACCGCCGGGCAGGGCACCGGGAGGACCGCCGGGCCCGCCGCCGAACCGGGGGCCACCCTGGCCGGGCACACCGGCCCGACCGCCGAATCCGCGACCACCGAGGCCCCGACCACCGAAGCCACGACCGCCGGCCCCCGGGAACCCTCCGGGACCGCCGAACCCGCCCGGACCGCCGGAGGCCACCGCCGGACCGGCGCTCGGAATGGCACCCGTCTCGGTCGACGCCGCCGTCTGGAGGGCGTAGGCGGCGGGACCCGACAGGGTGGCGCCCAGCACCACCACCACCACGACCGCCGCCCACCGCCGGAGCCACCGGGGCGGCACCAGCAGGGCCACGGCGCCGACGAGGCCGACGACCAGGACGGCGCTACGGAGCCACGGGTGCCAGGTCGGGCTACGGTCCAGCAGGATCCAGGCCCACACCGCCGTCGAGGCCGCGGCCACCGCCAGGACGCCCCGGCCGGCGACCGACGAGCGGCGTGACCACAGGGTCACCGAGCCCATCCCGATCAGCGCGCCGATCGCCGGGGCCAGGGCCACCGTGTAGTAGGGGTGGATGATCCCCTGGCCGTAGCTGATGGTCAGGCCGGTGACGACCAGGATGCCGCCCCACAGCAGGAAGGCCGCCCGGGTCCGGTCGGTCCGGGGGGTCCGGAAGGTGATGACCAGGCCGGCCACCAGAAACAGCAGGGCGGCCGGGAGCAGCCATGAGATCTGGCCGCCCATCGACGACTGGAAGAGGCGGTTCCATCCGGTCGGTCCCCACATCGACGTGCCACCGGTTGTGGCGCCGCCCCCCACCACGCTGCCGGCCTCGTTGCCGGACAGGCGGCCGAAGCCGTTGTAGCCGAAGATCAGGTTGAGGATGGAGTTGTTCTGGGAACCCCCGACGTAGGGCCGGTCGCCGGCGGGGGTGAGCTGGACCACGGCCACCCACCAGCCCGACGCCACCACGAGGACCCCGGCCGCCAGCGCCAGCTGCCAGATCCGGCGCCGCAGCGGGGTGGGGGCGGCAAGGAGGTAGACGAGGCCGATGGCCGGCATCACCAGGAAGGCCTGCATCATCTTGGTCAGGAAGCCGGTGCCGACGAGGACCGCCATCACCACCAGCCAGCCGGTCCGGGCCCGCTCCAGTGCCCGCACCGTGGCGTAGGTGGCCAGGGCGAGCAGCAGCACCAGCAGGGCGTCGGGGTTGTTGAACCGGAACATCAGGACGGCCACCGGGGTCAGGGCCAGCACCCCGCCGGCCAGCAGGCCGGCCGCCGGCGTGAACCACCGGCGGACGGTCAGGTAGACCACGCCGACCGAGGCCACGCCCTCGAGCGCCTGGGGCACCAGGATGCTCCAGGCGTTGACCCCGAAGATCCGGGCGGAGATCTCCATCACCCACAGCGACACCGGGGGCTTGTCCACGGAGATGAAGTTCGAGGCGTCGGAGGAGCCGAAGAAGGCCGCCCGGAGGCTTTTGGTGCCGGCCTGGACCGCCGCCGAGTAGAAGGAATTGGCCCAGCCGGAGGCGCCCAGGCCCCAGAGGTACAGGACGGCGGCGCCGACCAGGAGGGCCAGCAGGGTGGGCCGGACCCAGGCGGGATCACCGTCACGCCCGCGCACCAGCCGGCGGGCACGACCGGCGACGCCGGCGCCCGAGGCGGGGGGCCCGGTCGGTGGCCGGTCGCCTCCGCCGTCGGCGTGGGCCCCGGCATCGGCCGGATCGGCCGGTGAACCGGCGAACCACGACGGCGAGCCGTCCGGGGCGACCCCCGGTGGCGGGGCGGCGGGTGGTGGCGGCAGTACCACGGTGGCGACCGGCCCGTTGCCGGGCGCGTGGCGGTCGCCGTCGGTCGCTGCGGGGTGTGGGGTGCCGGGCGCGCCGGGCGCCCCGTCGGTCACGTCCGTCATCCCGGCCACCTGGCGGCCGGTGCGGTGACCGCCGGTACGGTGGCGCCGGTGCCGGCCGCCCGCGGGACGGGGTGCCGGGCCAGTCGGCCGATCCCCTGCAGGTCGAGGAGCGACGTGCGCACCAGGCGGACGGTCGAGTCGCCGTCCTCCACCCAGGTCACCGGCACCTCGTGGATGCGGAGCCCCAGGCGCTCGGCGGCCACCAGCAGCTCGGTGTCGAAGAACCACCCGTCGTCGGCCACCAGGGGCAGGAGGGAGTCGAGCACCCCGCGCCGCACGGCCTTGAAGCCGCACTGGGCATCGGAGACGCGGGTCCGGAGCACCAGGCGCAGCAGCGAGTTGTACCCGCGCGACAGCGTCTCGCGACGCAGGCTGCGCGACACCCGGGACCCGGGGGCCAGCCGCGTGCCCACCGTCAGGTCGGCGGACCCGTCGAGGAGGGGGGCCACCAGCGGACCGAGGGCGCTGAGTTCGGTCGAGAGGTCGATGTCCATGTAGGCGACCACCGGGGCGGCGCTCCGCGACCAGGCGGTCCGCAGGGCCCGGCCCCGTCCGGGGCGCTCGAGGTGCAGCACGCCCACCCCGGTGAGGGTGTCGGCCAGTTGTCGGGCGATCCCGGCCGTCCGGTCGGAGCTGCCGTTGTCGACGATGGTCACCCACACCGCCGACCCGGCGAGGGGGGGGTCGGCCCGTCGAGGTGGGCGCGCAGCCCCCGGACCCCGGCCTCCAGCCGTCGCTCCTCGTTGCGAACGGGCAGGACCACCTCCACGGCGGGCACGCCGCCGGCGCCGGTCCTCCCGGCGGGTGGCGGGGCGCCCTGGTCGTCGAGGTCCATGGGGCACGTTCCCACGTCCGACTGTGAACCGCCCGTCAGGTTGCTGTGAGACTCCTGTGAAGTGCCGGGGTGGGCCGTCCGACGGTCGCGCGACTGAAATCGGCGCCGGACGGGTAAGTTCTTCCCCGTGGTCGGGCCGGCCGGATGGGCGCCACGACCCAGGGACCCCGAAGGCGACGGAGGAGTCACCATGGCTGAAGTACTGGTGGGGGCGGGAAGGGTGGCGACGGGTACCTCGTACGCCGCCGTCCGCTCCCTGACCGAACGCCTGGCCGAGCCATTGTCGGCCGAGGACCAGACGGTCCAGTCGATGCCCGACGCCAGCCCCACCAAGTGGCACCGTGCCCACACGTCGTGGTTCTACGAGACGTTCATCCTCCGCCCGGGCGACGACGGGTACCAGCCGTTCCACCCCGCCTTCGAGTACCTCTTCAACTCGTACTACGAGGGGGTCGGCTCCTTCTTCCCCCGGACCGACCGCGGCCTGCTCTCCCGGCCGGGGATCGACGAGATCGCCCGGTACCGCGCCCACGTGGACGACCACATGACGGCCCTGCTCGACCAGCCGCTGGCGCCGGCGGTGGCCGCCTTGGTGGAGCTGGGCCTCAACCATGAGCAGCAGCACCAGGAGCTGCTGCTCATGGACATCAAGCACACCCTGTCCCGGAACCCCCTCCACCGTGCCTACCTCGAGCTCGACGGCCCCGGGGCCGCCGGCGGCCGGCTGCCGCCACTGACCTGGACGGAACACGCCGGCGGCGCCCTGGAGACCGGGCACGACGGCAACGGCTTCGCCTACGACAACGAGGGCCCGCGGCACGTCACCTATCTCCGCCCCTTCGCGGTGGCCGACCGCCCGGTGACCGCCGGCGAGTGGGTGGCCTTCATCGACGACGGGGGCTACCACCGGCCGGAGCTGTGGCTCTCCGACGGCTGGGCGATCATCCGGTCCGACGGCTGGGACGCCCCCCTCTACTGGACCCGCCTCGACGACCGGTGGCACCACTTCACCCTCGGCGGGTTCCGGCCGGTCCACCCCGACGAGCCGGTCTGCCACCTCAGCTACTACGAGGCCGACGCCTACGCCCGGTGGGCGGGGGCACGGCTGCCCTCCGAGGCCGAGTGGGAGGTGGTGGCCGCCCCCGGCGGCACCGACGGCAACTTCCTCGACCTCGAGGTCCTGCACCCCTCGCCGGTGCCCGCCACCGGCGACTCGGCCGGACGCACCCCCCTGTGCGGTGACGTGTGGCAGTGGACCTCGTCGGCCTACAGCCCCTACCCCGGCTTCGAGCCGGCCGCCGGGGCGGTCGGCGAGTACAACGGCAAGTTCATGGTCAGCCAGTACGTACTCCGGGGCGGGGCGTGCGTCACCCCGATTGGCCATGTGCGCACCACCTACCGGAACTTCTTCCCCCCGTCGGCCCGCTGGGCGTTCAGCGGCCTCCGCCTGGCCCGGGACAGCTGAGCCCGGACGATCCCCGAGAGCACACCATGACGACCGAACCGACCCCCATCGCGCCGACCCTGGCCGTCCACCTGACGGCCGACGACCTGCGCGACGCCCTCGAACGCGACGTGCGGGCCGGCCTGACCGCCACCCCCAAGCAGATCCCGCCGGTCTACTTCTACGACGACCGCGGCTCGCGGCTGTTCGACGACATCACCCGGCTACCCGAGTACTACCCGACCCGGTGCGAGCGGTGGATCCTCGAGACCTACGCCAAGGACATGGCCCTCACCTCCGGCGCCGGGACGCTGGTGGAGCTGGGTGCAGGCACCTGCGACAAGTCGCGGGTCCTCCTCGACGCCATGGCCGCCACCGGCCGGCTGACCCGCTACGTGCCGCTCGACGTCAGCAGCACCACCATCTGGGAGGCGGCCACCGCCCTGTCGGCGGAGTACCCGGGGGTAGCGGTCGACGCGGTGGTGGCCGACTTCCACCGGCACCTCGACCGGCTACCCACCGACGGCCGCCGGCTGATCGCCTTCCTGGGCGGCACCATCGGCAACCTCGACCCGGCCCAGCGACGACGGTTCCTGGTCGACCTCGACTGCATCATGGACGCCGAGGACCGGCTCCTCGTCGGCACCGACCTGGTGAAGGACCGCGACCGGCTGGTCGCCGCCTACGACGACGCCGCCGGGGTGACCGCCGAGTTCAACCGCAACGTCCTGTCGGTGCTCAACCGCGAGCTCGGGGGCGACTTCGACCCCGACGGGTTCGAGCACGTGGCCCGGTGGAACGAGGACGACCACCGGATCGAGATGTGGCTGCGGGCCACCCGCGACCAGGCCATCCACCTGGCCGACCTCGACCTCGACCTGGCCTTCGCCGCCGGCGAGGAGATGATGACGGAGATCAGCACCAAGTTCACCCCCGAGGCGCTGGAGGCCGAGCTGGTCGAGTGCGGGTTCGCGGTCGACGCGGCGTGGACCTCGGAGGGCGGCGAGTTCCAGCTGACCCTCTGCCATCCCTACTGCTGAGCCGAGCGGGGCGACCCGCCCGCCACCGTCCCGGCTACGACGCCGACAGGTCCTTGACCGCCGCCTCGACGGCCCGGTGGAAGGTCGGGTAGGCGTAGATCATGTGGCGGAGCCGTTCGGTGGGCACCTCGGCGTGGACGGCCAGGGCGAGCATGGAGAGGACCTCGCCGCCGGCCGGCCCGGCCGACGACGCCCCGACCAGCACCCCCCGCCGGGCGTCCTCGATCAGCTTGATGTAGCCGCGGTTGCCGACCTTGTGGATCCAGCCCCGGGTCGAGCTGGGGACCTCGGTGAACCCGACGCGGATCTCCAGACCCTGCTGGCGGGCCGAGCGTTCGTTGAGCCCCACCGAGCCGATCTCGGGGTCGGTGAAGGTGACCCGCGGCACCGCCTTGTAGTCGGCGGGGGTGACCGGGTTGCCCAGGATGTCGTTCACCACGATGTCCGCCTGGTACATCGAAACGTGGGTGAAGGCCCCCTTGCCGGTGGCGTCGCCGACCGCCCAGACCCCGTCGACCACCCGGAGGTGGTCGTCCACCGGAATGCTGTGGGCGTCCTCGGGGACCCCGATCGTCTCCAGCCCCAGGCCCTGGAGGGTCGGGCGGCGACCGGCCGCCACCAGCAGCCGCTCGGCCACCACCGGCTGGCGTCCGTCGAGGTGCACCGTGAATCGCCGCCCGTCGTGCTCGGCCGAGGTGATGGTCACCCCGGTCAGCACCCCGATGCCCTCCTCGGCGAAGACCTCGGCGAGCAGGTCACCGGCCTCGGGCTCCTCGGGGCCCATGAGGCGCGGGCCCATCTCGAGGATGGTGACCTCGGCCCCGAAGCGCGAGAAGACCTGGCCCAGCTCGACCCCGATGGGTCCGCCGCCGATGATCGCCAGCGATGCCGGGACCGTCTCGGCCTCGATGGCGTCCCGGTTGTTCCACACCGCCGGGTGGTCGAGCCCCGGCACCGGCGGGGTCCACGACGAGGCCCCGACCCCCAGCACCACCGCCTTCGACGCCTCGATGGTGCGCTCCCCCACCACCACGGACCGAGGCCCCTCGAGGCGGGCCCACCCCCGCACGAACCGGCCGCCCTTCCCCTCGAAGCGCTCCACGGCCACGGTGTCGTCCCAGTCGTCGGTGGCCTCCTTGCGGATGCGCTCGGCCACCGGTGACCAGTCGGGGGTCACCACCGACCCGCCGGCCATCCCGGGGATGCGCCGCCCGTCGGCCAGCAGGTCGGCGGCCCGGATCATCATTTTGGAGGGGACGCACCCCCAGTAGGGGCACTCGCCGCCCACCAGGCGGCCATCGATGCCCACCACGTCGAGGCCGGCCTCGGCGAGGCGCTCGGCGACATCCTCGCTCCCCGGGCCCATGCCCACCACGATCACCTCGACCTGCTCGGTCCTGTCGGCCATGTCGCTCCTCCGCTCCGTCGGCTCTGCTGTCCCCGGTCTACCCGTCTTTCCCCCTCCCGGCGCGCTCCACCGCCGCCCGCGCCCGACCGGGCCCGGGGACCGCCCGGGAACACCGGACCGTCGGTCGGGGTTGGAAGGAGCATGACGATACGAGCGACATGGAACGGGGCGGTCCTGGCCGAGAGCGACCGGACGGTGGTGGTGGAGGGCAACCACTACTTCCCGGCCGAGGACGTGCGCGCCGAGTACTTCGAGCCCAGTGACACCCAGACCGTCTGCCCGTGGAAGGGAACGGCCAGCTACCGGACGGTGGTGGTCGACGGGAAACGGAACGAGGACGCCTCGTGGTACTACCCGGAGCCGAAGGACGCCGCCAAGGAGATCCTCGACCGGACCGCCTTCTGGAAGGGTGTCGAGGTGGTCGAGGTCGCTTGACCGCCGGCCCTTCCGGGGCCCCATCTTCGCCACCCTTCGTGGTGAACTGAGGTCTCCCAGCGCTATCTCATCGGTTTGATTGACGTCGGGTGGCCGATCTCCCACCATTCGAGGCAGGCACTTACCGGAGGTAAGCGCGCTGATCCCGAGGGTAGCTCACCGCCCCGACGTCGGTGCCCCCGGGCTCGAACATCCCGGGCTGCCGGCCCACCGCCGCCCATCCCTTCCGGTCGTGCTGGTCCACGGCACCCTGGCCAACGAGGAGTTCAGCTGGCAGGCGCTCTCCCCGATGCTGGCCAATGCCGGGTACTGCGTCTGCTCCTTCAACTACGGGGCCACCGGGGCCACCAAGGTCGACCTGATCGGGCACTCGCAGGGCGGCATGATGCCCCGGTACTACCTGAAGGACCTCGGCGGGGCGGCCCACGTCGACATGCTGGTGGGCCTGGCCCCCTCCAATTACGGGACCACCGTGGAAGGCCTGGCCGGGCTCTACACCGCCTTCGCCTCCCTCACCGGGCTGTCCCTGGCCCGGATCGGCGGCCCGGCGCTCTCCGAGCAGATCCAGGGCTCGCCGTTCCTCACCGCCCGCACCCCCGGCTCGGACACCGTGCCGGGGGTGCGGTACGTGGTCATCGAGTCGAGGTACGACGAGATCGTGACGCCCTACACCAACGCCTTCCTGACGGGGGCCGGCGCGCAGGACATCCTGCTGCAGAACCAGTGCGGTATCGACTTCACCGAGCACCTGGGGATCATCTACGACCCGGTGGCCCTCCAGGACGTCATGAACGCCCTGGGCGCCGACAGCCCGACCTTCCGGCCCGCCTGCTCGCTGGTGCTGCCTGTCTTCTGCGGCTAGCCGGACCCCGGCCCGGCCGGGCTCAGCCCCGTAGGCGGGCGATCTCGAAGCAGGCGATGGCCCCGGCGGTGGCCACGTTCAGCGACGACAGGCGGCCGTGCTGGGGAATGGCGGCCAGGGCGTCGCACCGCTTGCGGGTGAGGGCGGCCAGTCCCTCGCCCTCGGAGCCGAGCACCAGGGCGACCGGCTCCCCACCCAGCGGGAGCTCGTAGAGCGAGCGGGGGGCGTCGCCGTCGAGCCCCACGGTCCACACCCCGAGGCCGACGAGCTTCTGGAGGGCGCTCGGCACGCCCGGGACCAGGGTCATCGGTAGGTACTCGATGGCCCCCGCCGCCACCTTGGCCACCGTCGGCGACAGGTGGACCGAGCGGTGCTTGGGCAGCACGATCCCGGTCACCCCGGCGCACTCCGCGCTCCGCAGCAGCGCCCCCAGGTTGTGCGGGTCGGTGATGCCGTCGAGCACCAGGAGGAAGGGCTGCCGGCCGCCCTTCGACGGCTCGCACAGCTTCTCGAGGGCGGTCTCCTCCACCGGGGCGGCCAGCGCCACCACCCCCTGGGCCCCCTCGGTCCTGGCCACCTGGTCGATCCGCCGGCGCGAGACCCGCTCCACCTTCACCCGACGCCGGACGGCCAGGGCGTCGATCTCGTCGAGGATGGGGGCGGGGTCCATGCCCTCGGCCATCAGGAGCTGCTTCACCCGCCGCCGGTTGGCCTGGAGGAGCTCCCGGACGGCCTGGCGACCCTCCACCTGCTCCCCGCCCAGCCCGGCCCCCTCGGCGCCGCGCCGGACCGTCGGGCGCTCCCGGTCGTCGCCCCGGCGGGCGGCGTCCCGGGCGGGCGCCCCCCGCCCCGACCCCGAACGGGCCGGGGCCGAACGGGCCGATCGCGGTGCACCGCCCCGGCCGGCGGTGGGCGACGAGGCCCGCTGGCCGGCCGGCCGGCCGGCCCCGGAACCCCGGTTGGGGGACGCCCCGGTCCGCTTGGGGGGCCGCCCGCGGCCCGAGCCCGGGCTCACGACACCACCCCCGTCGGGCCGTCGACGGCGACCTGGCCGGCCAGGGGGCCGAGCAGCACCACCGCGGTGCAGGCGATCCCCTCGGCCCGGCCGAGCGCCCCCAGCCCCTCGGCCCGGGTGGCCTTGACGTTCACCGGGGCCCGGAGGACGGCCGAGAGCCGCTCGGCCATGGCCGCCACCGAGGGTGCCAGCTTCGGCCGCTCGGCCACCACCGTGCAGTCGCCGTTGACGGGGACCAAGCCCTCCTCGGCGGCCAGGCCGACCACCCAGGCGAGGAGGCGCAGGCTGTCGGCCCCGGCCCACGCCGGATCGGTGTCGGGGGCGTGGCGGCCGAGGTCGCCCAGGCCGGCGGCGCCCAGGACGGCGTCGGCGAAGGCATGGGCCACCACGTCGGCGTCGCTGTGGCCCACCAGGCCGACCTCGCCGTCGATGGTGACGCCGCCGAGCACCAGGGGGCGCCCGGGGTCGTCGGCGAACGGGTGGACGTCGATGCCCTGACCGATCCGGAGCCCGCCGGCCGGCGGGGTCATGGCGCCACCGGCACGGTGCGGGCCAGCGCCTCGGCCACGGCCAGGTCCCCCGCCCGGGTGAGCTTCAGGTTCCTCGGGTCGCCGGCCACGGTGCGCACCGTAGCCCCCAGGGACTCGAGGAGCCCCGCATCGTCGGTGGCCTCGTCACCGGCGGCGTGGGCGGCCCGCAACGTGGCGGCCACGAAGGCCTGCGGGGTCTGCACCGTCACCATCCCGTCCCGGTCGACGGTGGCCTCGACAGTGCCGTCGACCACCCGCTTGAGGGTGTCGGCGACCGGCAGCACCGGAATGGCCCCGTCCACCCCGTCGGCGGCCACCGCGTCGACCACCGCCGCCCACAGCGGGGCGGGGGCGAGCGGGCGGGCGGCGTCGTGGACCACGATCACCGCGGCGGTCCCGGGCACGGCCGCCAGGCCGGCCCGCACCGAGGCGCACCGGGTGTCACCGCCGGTGACCACCTGGTCGGCCCCCCAGGGGCGACCGTCGACGACCGCAGGGTCGGTGTCGGCGGGGACCACCACCACCACACCGTCGGCCACCGTGCGGGCGGCCGCCACCGACCAGGCGATCACCGGGCGCCCGGCGAGGTCCAGGAACTGCTTCGGCCGGCCGAACCGGCTCCCCGACCCGCCGGCGACGACCACGGCCCAGACCGGCCGGCCTGGGCTCAGGGAAGGGCCTCGTCGAGCCGCAACTCGGCGGTCTCCTCGTCGACGGCCAGGGCGAAGGTCAGCTCGGATACCAGGATCTGGCGGGCCCGGCTCAGCATGCGCTTCTCGCCGGCGGACAGCCCCTTGTCCTTGTCGCGGATGGAGAGGTTCCGGACCACCTCGGCCACCTGGTAGATGTCGCCGGAACGGAGCTTCTCCGAGTGGTTCTTGTACCGGCGCGACCAGTTGGTCGGCATCCGGGCCTCCTTCTTCCGGAGCACCGCGAACACCTCCTCGACCTCTTCGTCGTTGATCACCTCGCGGAGGCCCACGCCCTCGGTGTTGTCGGCGGGCACCATCAACGTGAGATCGCCGTAGGCCAGCCGGAGCACCAGGTACTCCTTCTTCTCCCCGAACGCCTCTTTGGTCTCCCGTCGTTCTACGACGGCCGCGCCGTGGTGCGGATAGACGACCTTGTCACCGATGTCGAACACCGTTCCTCCTGGCGTTGCGTGCTGATCCCGGGCTGGTGAGCGACATCGGGACCGCGTAGACGAAGCAACCAAGGGTACACGGTGGGGCGGCCGTCCCCGACCCGCCCCCCACCGCCGGGCCGCGGGCGGTCCGGACCGACCCCGGCGGCCCCCGGCTACTGGTAGCGCTCGAAGATGCTGCTCTCCGCCAGGCGGGCCAGGCCCTCCTTGACCGAGCGGGCCTTGGCCACCCCCACCCCCTCGACCTGCTCGAGCTCGCTCAGCGACGCCCGCATGATCTGCTGGAGGTTCACGAAGCGCTCCACGATCCGCTCGATGATGGCATCGGAGAGCCGGGGCAGGCGGTGGAGGAGGCGGTAGCCCCGGGGCTCCACCCCCGAGTGGACGTCGGAGAGCGAGGCGGGCAGCGCCAGGATGTCCGCCACGCGGCCCAGGTCGACCAGCTCGTCGGAGGAGAGGCCCGCCAGGCGCCGGACGGCCTGGTCGGTCAGCGTGCCCCGCGGCCCGGCCACCGGCGACCCGTGCCGGAGGTAGTCGCGGATCACCAGGCGCATCGACTCGGCGACGCCGTCCATCATCTCGGCCAGCTGCAGGCGGACCATCCGGCCGTCGTCGCCCAGCTCCACCAGGTAGCCGCCGACCTCGTCGGCGATGCGGACCACCATCTCGGCCGACTGGAGGACGGCGGCCACGTCGCCCACCGACACCGTGTCCTCCACCTCGAGGGTGGAGAGGCCGTTCAGGGCCACGTCGTACCGGCTCCGGAAGCGCTCCAGGGTGGCCAGGGCCTGGTCGGCCCGGTCGCGGAGCCAGCTGATGGGCTGGAGGGTGTGCTTCTGGTCGTTGCGGTAGACGGCGATCACCGACATGGCGGCCGACACCGACAGGACCGGGACGTCGATGGAGCGGGCCACCCGCTCGGCCGTCCGGTGGCGGGTCCCCGTCTCGGTGGTGGGGATGGACGCCTTGGGCATCAGGTGGACGTTGGCCCGGGCGATGCGGCTGGCGTCGGCGGCCAGGATGATGGCGCCGTCCATCTTGGCCAGCTCCGACAGCCGCTGGGGGCTGAACTCGGCATCGAGGAGGAAGCCGCCCGAGCAGATGGAGAGGACCGCCGGGTCGTCACCCACCACCACCAGGCCTCCCCGCTTGGCCTGGAGCACCCGGTCGAGCCCCTCGCGGAGGGGTCGCCCGGGTGCCGCCATGGCCAGGGCGGCATCGAGCGCCGGACTCTGGCGAGTGCTCACCGGAGAATCGTACCCGCCAGCGTCGCCGGACGTCCCGGCCCGGCCGGCCCACCCGGTGCCGCGGCGGGATCAGAGGGCGTGCAGGCCGCGGTCACCGAGTCCCTCCTCGTCGTAGGGTGCACCGGATGCCCCCGGGAAGGGGTCCGTCGCCACGATGGCGTCGTAGACGGTGTTGACCCGGATCAGCTCGACACCCGGGGGGCCCTCGGGGGACGACAGCGGGACCACCACCCGGGTGAAGCCCAGGCGGCCGGCCTCCTCGATCCGACGGGTCAGGTGGTCCACCTGCCGCACCTCGCCGGCCAGGCCGATCTCCCCGACCGCCGCCAGGTCCGATGGCAGCACCTTTCCGGAGGTGGCGGAGGCCACCGCCAGGGCCACGGCCAGGTCGGCGGCGGGCTCGACCACCCGGACCCCGCCGGCCACCGAGGCGAACACGTCGTACTGGAGGACCCCCAGGTTGGCCCGACGGGACAGCACTGCCAGGATCATGGCCAGGCGGCCCCCGTCCAACCCGACCACCGTCCGCTTGGGCTGGGCCTGGGCGGCATGGGTGACCAGTGCCTGCAGCTCGACCATCAGGGGGCGGCGCCCCTGCATGGCCGGGAGCACGATGCCGCCCGCCACCTCGGACATACGGTCGCCCAGGAGCAGCCGGCCGGGGTCGTCGACGGTGGCGAGGCCGTGCTCGCCCATCTCGAAGAGGCCGAGCTCCCCGGTGGGCCCGAACCGGTGCTTGACCGCCACCAACATCCGGAGGCCGTGGTGGCGGTCGCCCTCGAAGCTGAGCACGGTGTCGACCATGTGCTCGAGGGCGCGCGGGCCGGCCAGGGCGCCGTCCTTGGTGACGTGGCCGACCAGCACGATCGGCACCTGGTGGGCCTTGGCCAAAGCGACCAGCTGGTCGGCGCACTCGCGGACCTGGGTGATGCTGCCCGGCACGCCCCCAGCCCGGCGCTCGCCGGTCACCGCCGGCCCGACGGCCACCGCCTGGATGGAGTCGACCACCACCAGGTCGCAGTCGGCCTCGGCCACGGCGGCGGCCACCGCCCCCACGTCGGTCACCGCCAGGATCAGCAGCCCCGGGGGGACCGCGCCGAGCCGCTCGGCCCGGAGGCGCACCTGGTGAGCGGACTCCTCGGCGGAGATCAGCAGCACCCGGTGGCCGGCGGCCGCCCGGGCCAGCAGCACCTGGAGGAGGAGGGTCGACTTGCCGATCCCCGGCTCGCCCCCCAGCAGCGTCACCGACCCGGGCACCAGGCCGCCGGCCAGCACCCGGTCGAACTCGTCCACCCCGGTGGGGACGGCCTGGGCGGCGGCCACGTCCACCGAGGAGAGGGGCACCGGCATGGCCGCCAGGTCGAGGGCGTCGACCGCCCGGACCAGGGGGTCGAGCGCCGCCTCCTCCACCAGGGTGTTCCACTCCCCGCAGGTGGGACACCGGCCCACCCACTGGGGGGAGGTGGCCCCGCAGTCGATGCAGCGGTGGCGTTTGACGGTTCGGGCCATCCCCCGATGGTAGGGAACGGGTGTGACCGAGGTCGCCATGGTGCGTCGGGCCCCGGCCCCGGCGGTCCCTACCCACCGAGTGGAACGCCGGTCGGCGCCGGTGTACCGCCGCCGGTCGGCGCCGGTCGACGAAGGACCCCCCCCCACCCGGAGGTGACGGGGGGTCCCGTTGGTACGGTCCGGCCCGGGTCGCCCCGGGAGCGGGCTCAGTCCGGCTCGGCCCCGGCGCCGGCCAGCTCGACCGGCGGCGGCTCGACCCCCTCGATGGCCCGGAAGGTGAGCTGCTGCTCACCGGCGACCAGGGGCGGTGCGCCCTTGACGTCGAAGGCGGCGGCCTGCTCGACCGAGATGGTCTCCACGTCGACCACGATGGTCTCCCCGGCCCGGAACTCCTTCCACAGGATGCGCTCGGACAGCGGGTCCTCGATCATCTGCTGGATGGCCCGGCGGAGCGGACGGGCCCCCAGCTGGGGGTCGTAGCCCTTCTCCGCCAGGAGCTGCTTGGCCGGAGGCGTGAGGACCAGGCTGAGCCCCTGGAGCTCCAGCTGGTTGGTGACCCGCTGGATCATCAGGTCGACGATCTCCACGACCTCCTTCATCGACAGCTCGTGGAAGACGACCACCTCGTCGATGCGGTTGAGGAACTCGGGCCGGAAGTGCGCCTTCAGCGCCTCGTTGACCTTCGTCTTCATCCGCTCGTAGGTGACCGCCTCCGACGACTTGGCGAACCCGACCGACGACTTGCGGAGGTCGGCGGTGCCGAGGTTGGAGGTCATGATGAGCACGGTGTTCTTGAAGTCGACCGAGCGCCCCTGGGCGTCGGTCAACCGGCCGTCCTCGAGGATCTGGAGAAGGGTGTTGAACACGTCGGCGTGCGCCTTCTCGACCTCGTCGAAGAGGACCACGGAGAACGGCTTGCGCCGGACGGCCTCGGTGAGCTGGCCGCCCTCCTCGTACCCGACGTACCCGGGGGGCGAGCCCACCAGGCGGCTGACGGTGTGCTTCTCCATGTACTCGGACATGTCGAGCTGGATGAGGGCGTCCTCGTCGTCGAAGAGGAACTCCGCCAGCGTCTTGGCCAGCTCGGTCTTCCCCACGCCGGTGGGGCCGAGGAAGATGAACGAGCCACTCGGGCGCTTGGGGTCCTTGAGGCCGGCACGGGTCCGGCGGATCGACCGGGCCAGGGCGGCGATGGCCGGCTCCTGACCGATGACCCGCTTGTGGAGCTCGTCCTCCATGCGCAGCAGCTTGGAGGTCTCCTCCTCGGTGAGCCGGTAGACAGGGATGCCGGTCCAGTTGGCCAGCACCTCGGCGATGACCTCCTCGTCGACGACGTCGAACAGGTCGACGCCCTCGGCCCGCCACTCCGCCTCCATGGCGTCCTTGCGGTCCAGGCGATCCTTCTCCTGCTCGGCCAGCTTCTTGGCCTGGTCGAACGCCTGCTTCTCGAGGGCGTTCTCCTTGTCGGCACGCAGCCGGGTGATCTCCTCCTCGAGCTTCTTGTAGGAGGGGGGCGTGGTCATCCGGCGGATCCGCAGGCGGCTGCCGGCCTCGTCGATGAGGTCGATGGCCTTGTCCGGAAGGTACCGGTCGGCCAGGTAGCGGTCGGCCAGGTTGGCCGCGGCCACCAGGGCCTGGTCGGTGATGGTCACCGCGTGGTGCGACTCGTACCGGTCGCGGAGGCCCTTGAGGATCTCGATGGTGAGGGCCACGTTTGGCTGCTCCACCTTGATCGGCTGGAAGCGCCGCTCCAGGGCGGCGTCCTTCTCGAGGTGCTTGCGGTACTCGTCGATGGTGGTGGCGCCGATGGTCTGGAGCTCGCCCCGGGCCAGCATCGGCTTGAGGATCGAGGCGGCGTCGATGGCACCCTCGGCGGCCCCCGCTCCCACCAGGGTGTGGAGCTCGTCGATGAACAGCACGATGTCCCCGCGGGTGCGGATCTCCTTCAGCACCTTCTTCAGGCGCTCCTCGAAGTCGCCGCGGTAGCGGCTGCCGGCCACCAGGGCGCCCAGGTCGAGGGTGTAGAGCTGCTTGCCGGTGAGGGTCTCGGGCACGTCGTTGGCCACGATGCGCTGGGCCAGTCCCTCGACGATGGCGGTCTTGCCCACGCCGGGCTCGCCGATGAGGACCGGGTTGTTCTTGGTCCGGCGGGACAGGACCTGCATGACCCGCTCGATCTCCTTCTCGCGGCCGACCACCGGGTCCAGCTTGTGGTCGCGGGCCAGGGCGGTCAGGTTGCGGCCGAACTGGTCGAGCACCGGGGAGCCGGTGGGCGAGTCGGGCGACTGGGAGCCCGGGGAGCCGGCACCGACCGGCTCCTTGCCCTGGTACCCCGACAGCAGCTGGATGACCTGCTGGCGGACCCGGGGCAGGTCGGCCCCGAGGCTCTGGAGGACCTGGGCGGCCACGCCCTCACCCTCGCGGACGAGGCCCAGCAGCATGTGCTCGGTCCCGATGTAGCTGTGCCCCAGCTGCAGCGCCTCGCGGAGCGACAGCTCGAGCACCTTCTTCGCGCGGGGGGTGAACGGCGGCGAGCCGGTGGGGGCGGAACCGGCCAGGCCGATCGTCTCCTCCACCTTCTCGCGGACGGCCTCCAGCGAGACGCCCATGGACTCCAGCGCCTTGGCCGCGACCCCCTCACCCTCGTGGATCAGGCCCAAGAGGATGTGCTCCGTACCGATGAAGCTGTGGTTCAGTAGCCGCGCTTCCTCCTGTGCGAGCACAAGCACCCTGCGAGCCCTGTCTGTGAATCGTTCGAACACTCGACACCGCCTCCATCCGCGGTTCAGCAACTACCGGGAGTCTACAGGCGCAGGTGCGACATGCCGCCTCACCCTGCCAGTTCCTCAACGACGGGCATCCTCGCCTATCGTCTGTCAGAAGTGAACGTCGTAGAGCTTCTGGGTCTTCCCGCCGTCGAGGAACAATTGCAGCTGCTTGAGCCCATGCTCACGGAGTGCGTCGTCACGGGCGACGACTTCCTCGACGAGGTCACCACCCACCTGATCGCCGCCGGCGGGAAACGGCTCCGACCGGTCCTCGCCCTGGCCACGGCCACGGGCGGCGGGCGGACGGCGTCCCGCGAGGACCTCCTGGGGGCGGTCAGCGTCGAGCTCGTGCACCTGGCCTCGCTCTACCACGACGACGTCATGGACGAGGCCACCATCCGGCGGAACGTCGAGAGCGTCAACTCGCGATTCGGCAACCTGGTGGCCATCGTGGCCGGCGACTTCCTCCTGGCCCGCTCGGCGGAGATCGCCGCCGGCCTGGGCACCGAGATCGCCGGCCTCCTGGCCGCCACCCTGGGGGAGCTCTGCCAGGGCCAGGTCGCCGAGGTCCACGCCGCCTTCCAGGTGGGGCGGACCGTCGGGGACTACACCTCGGCCATCTCGGGGAAGACGGCGTCGCTGATGGCCACCAGCTGCCGCATCGGGGCCCTGACCGCCGGCGTCCCCCGGGACCAGGTGGAGGCCTTCACCACCTTCGGTCGCGGTTTCGGGATGGTCTTTCAGGTCAGGGACGACATCCTCGATGTGGTCGGGACGGCCGCGGAGCTGGGGAAGCCGGCCGGTCAGGACCTGGCCGAGGGGATCTACACCCTGCCGGTGCTGCTGGCCCTGGCCGACCCGGCGTCCGGGCCGGAGCTGAAGCCGCTGCTCGGGGGGCCGCTGACCGACGACGAGCGCGAGCGGGCCCGGTCCATCGTCGCCTCCTCTGGCTCGGTGGCCGCCTCGGTGGCCGTCGGGCGCCGGTACGCCGAGGAGGCGGCCCTGGCCGCCGCCTCCTGCCCGGCACCGGAGCTCGCCGCCGGGCTGGCCCGGCTGGCCCACTCGCTGGTCGACGGCCTGCCCGTCGCCTGACCGGCACCCGGCCGACCCGTCGGGTCGGCCCATCGGCCGATCCCCGCGCCGGCGCCCCAGACACGCGACGGAGGGCGCCGTCGCCGGCGCCCTCCGCAACCAGTTGCACCCGGTGGCCCGGCCCGGGACGGGCCGGCCCCCGGTGCCTCAGGACGTGGCGGTCGAGGTGCTCGGGGCCGTCGCCGAGCTGCCCGGGCAGGCGGTCTCGATCTTCTGGGTGGCCTTGGTCAGCCGGGCCTTGAAGGTCGAGCTCTCCAGGCGGGTGATCCGCTTCTGGAGCCGGTCGGCCCGCTTGGTGTGGCCGGCGGCCTTGGCCTTGGCCTCGGCGGCGGTCAGCTTGGGGAGGCCGGCGGCGATGTTCGCCTCACCCTTCTGGATCCGGGCCAGCACCTTGTCGGCGTTGGCGCAGTTGATGTGGTGCCCCGCCTTGGGGGCCGGGACGGTGGCCGCCCCGGCGGTACCGGCCAGTCCCACCGCCCCGATGGACAGGACCCCGGCGGCCAGCGTCCCGACGGCGACCCGACGGGCGGCGGCCCCGATCCTCGATGAATGTGCAGACCTGCTGGACATGAATCCTCCTCTGGTGCACCGGACGGTTCCGGTTGCGTGCTCCCACTGTCGTCCCGCCACGTGAGCAGTCCATCATCCCCGTATTAGGGGTCCGTGAGGGATCGGGGTCCCTGCGGGTGCCGGTCGACCGCCGGGACCACGGGCTCAGCCCCGGCGGCCCCCGGCGTTCCGGTCGAAGATGATCCGGAGGCCATGGAGGGTCAGCCAGGGCTCCACGTACTCGATCTCCTCGGCGTAGGGGGCGATCAGCTCGGCCAGACCGCCGGTGGCCACCACCGTGCAGTCGCCCAGCACGGCGGCGAACCGGCGGCACAGCCCGTCCACCTGGCCGGCGAAGCCGTAGAGCGCGCCGGACTGGATCGACTCCACGGTCGACTTGCCGATGACGCTGCGGGGCTCCACCAGCTCGACCCGCCGGAGGGCGGCGGCCTGGGCGAACAGTGCGTCCAGGCTGATCTGGACGCCCGGGGTGATCGCCCCGCCCAGGTACTCCCCCGTCGCCGAGATGGCGTCGAAGGTGGTGGCGGTGCCCAGGTCGACCACCACGCACGGGCCGCCGAAGAGGTCGTAGGCGCCCACCGCGTTGGCGATCCGGTCGGCCCCCACCTCCTTCGGGTTGTCGTAGAGGATCGGCATGCCGCTCTTGACGCCGGGCTCCAGCACCACCGCGGGCACGTCGAACCAGCGGGTCACCATCTGGCGGAGGTTGGCGGTGACCAGCGGCACCGACGAGGTCACCGCGATGCCCCCCACCACCTCGTCGATGTCCAGGCCGTCGAGGTCGAGCAGCTGGGTCAGGAGCAGGGCGTGCTCGTCGGCGGTCCGCTCGGCCACCGTGGAGAGCCGCCAGTGGTGGGTGAGGCCGGTGGGCTCGTTGCCGTCCCGGGGCCCGGCCTCGCCGGGGTCCTCCTCGGTGGGATCGTCGGTGAAGAGGCCGACCACGGTCTCGGTGTTGCCGACGTCGATGGCGAGGAGCATGGTCAGCCCTTTCCCTGGGTTCCCTGGTGGTGCGGCGAGGCGCCATCGGGGCCGGCGGCGGCGCCCCAGGCGAGGTCGAGCCCGAGATCGAGCACGGGGGCCGAGTGGGTGAGGGCCCCGACCGACAGGAGATCGACGCCGGCGGCGGCGTAGCGGGGGGCCGAGGCGAGGTCGATGCCCCCGGACACCTCCACCAGGACACCGGGCCCGAGGCGGCGGACCCGGCGCACGCAGGCGGCCGCCTCGTCGGGGGTCATGTTGTCCAGCATCACCACGGTGGCGCCGGCCGCCACCGCCTCGTCGACCTGCTCGGCCCGGTCGCACTCGACCTCGACCATCCGGCCCGGCCAGAGCGACCGGGCCCGGGCCACCGCGTCGGTGATGGTGACCCCGCCGAGGTGGTTGTCCTTCACCAGCACCGCCTCGGAGAGGCTGCCCCGGTGGTTGCGGGCGCCGCCGGCCCGCACCGCCGCCTTCTCCAGGGCCCGGAGGCCCGGGGTGGTCTTGCGGGTGTCGAGGACCCGGGTCCCGGTGTCCACCGCCGCCACCGCCGCCACCAGGGACCGGGTGAGGGTGGCCACCCCGGAGAGGTGGCAAAGGAAGTTGAGGACGGTCCGCTCGGCGGTCAGGATCGAGCGCAGGGGCCCGTCGAGGACGGCCACCACCGAGCCCGGCGACACCCGGGAGCCGTCGGGCAGACGCCACTCGACGGCGACGGTCGGGTCGATCTGGGCGAGGGCCTCGACGGCGCAGGCCCGCCCGGCCACCACCCCGGTGGCGCGGCTCACCACCGCCACCGCCCGGACCACCGAGGGGTCCACCAGGGCGGCGGTCAGGTCCCCGAGGGGCAACAGGTCCTCGGCCAGGGCGCGGCCCACCGCCTCCACCACCGCCGGTCGCGGCGGGTCGAACAGGGTGGGGTCCGCCCCGATCTCCGGCGGGCTCATCGGGTGGGAGGCGTCCCGGGTCCGGTACCGACGGTCCCCGGCAGCAACCCCACCCGACCGCCCTGGTGGACGATCCGGCGCCGCCACCGGTCCGAGGACCCGGGGAAGTCGCTCCGGGCGTGGGCACCGCGCGACTCGGTCCGCAGGGAGGCGGCGTCGAGGAGCGCCCCGGCCGCCGTCACCAGGTTGGCGAGCTCGCCCTGCCCCCGGTCCGAGGGAGCGCGGGCCGGCTCCGACGTGCCGATCGACTCGACCACCCGGCGAGCCGCGTCGAGGGACGCCGCCGTCCGGACCACCCCGGCGCCGTCGAACATGGCGCGCTGCAGCCGGTCGACGGCCTTCTCCACGTCCGCACCGCCGTCGCAGGGGTCGGCGACCGGGTCCGGGGTGCCGGCGGCGGGTCCGGCGGTGGGGTCCCGCATGGCGGCCGGCTCCGCCGGCCCGGCCAGGACCGCGGCCATCACCCCGGTGGGCGACGGTCCGTCGACGCCGTCCAGGATGGCCTCGGCCAGGCGGGCCCCGAAGACCATGCCCTCCAGCAGCGAGTTGGAGGCCAGCCGGTTGGCCCCGTGCACGCCGGTGCAGGCCACCTCGCCGGCGGCCCAGAGCCCGGGGAGGGCGGTGGCCCCCGACAGGTCGGTGACCACGCCGCCCGACAGGTGGTGGGCGGCCGGGGCGATGGGGAGCCAGTCCACGGCCGGGTCGAGGCCGATGGCGGTCAGCGAGGCGTTGATGGTCGGGAACCGCTCGGCGAAGGCGTCGAGCCGGGTGGCGTCGAGCCACAGGTGCTCGACACCCTGGTCGCGCATCCGCTCGGCCATCGCCCGGCTCACCACGTCCCGCGGCGCCAGCTCGTCGACGAACCGCTCGCCACGGGCGTCACGCAACAGGGCCCCGTGGCCGCGGAGCGCCTCGGAGAGGAGCGGGCGGGGCATGGCCGGGTGGTGGAGGGCGGTGGGGTGGAACTGCATGAACTCCACGTCGGCCACCGGCACCCCGGCCCGCAGGGCCATGGCCAGCCCGTCGCCGGTGGCCTCGGCCGGGTTGGTGGTCACCGAGAAGAGCTGCCCGACCCCGCCGGTGGCGAGCACGGTGTGGCGGGCCCGCACCTCGATGACGCGGCCGGCGTCGTCAAGGGCGACCACCCCGCGGCAGCGCCCCCCTTCCACCAGCAGATCGAGGGCGAACCACTCCTCCAGTACGGCGGCCGCGCTGGCCCGGGTGGCGTCGACCAGCGCCCGCTCCACCTCGGCACCGGTGGCCGCGCCCCCGGCGTGGACCACCCGGGCGGTGGAGTGGCCACCCTCGCGGGCGAGGGCCAGGCCACCGCCCGGGCTGCGGTCGAACTCGGCCCCCAGGGCGATGAGCTCCCGGACCCGGGACGGGCCTTCGTCGACCAGCACCCGGACGGCGTCGGTGTCGCAGAGCCCGGCGCCGGCGGCCAGGGTGTCGGCCAGGTGGAGGTCGGTGGAGTCCTCGTCGCCCCCGAGGACGGCGGCCACCCCGCCCTGGGCCCAGCGGGTGGCCGAGCGCCAGAGCTCGGCCTTCGTGAGCACCCCGACCCGCAGCCCGGCGTCCGGCGGGCCGGCGGCCGGCGTGGCCAGCCGCACGGCGGCCGACAGGCCGGCCACCCCGCTGCCGAGCACCAGGACGTCGAGCTCGCCCGGCACCGGGCCCGGTGCCGCGGCGGCGGTCACGCCTGGGACAGGCTGTCGAGCTCGACGTCGAGGCGGGCGGTGTCCTCGTCGATGACCCGGTTCGACCGGTCCACGTGGACGATCCGGGGCTCGAACCCCTCGAGCTCGTCGCGCTCGTAGTCGGCGTAGGTGATGACGATCACCCGGTCGCCCCGGTGGACCAGCCGGGCGGCCGCCCCGTTGAGGCAGACGTCGCCGGGGCCGCCCAGGATGGCGTAGGTCTCGAACCGGGCCCCGTTGTCGATGTCGACCACGGTGACCTGCTCCCACTCGAGGATGTCGGCCAGCTCCATCAGGTGCGGGTCGAGGCTGATGGATCCCACGTAGTTGAGGTTGGCGTCCGAGACGGTGGCCCGGTGGATCTTGGACTTCATCATGCGGCGGCGCATCAGTGGCTTCCCTTCGGGTGACGGGCGGGGTCGAGGTTGTCGATGAGCCGGACGGGGCCGACCCGGGCGGCGACGAGCAGGCGGACGGGGGTCCCCGGGCCGAGGTCGGTGGCGGGCCGGAGGTCGGTGGGGTCGACGGCGGCGGCGTAGTCGAGGTGGACCCGCGGCTCGGCGGCCACCACCTCGGCCATGCGGCGGTCGACCACCTCGGCCCGCCGCTCACCGGCGGCGATGGCGGCGGCGCCGGCCCGGAGGGCCCGGGAGAGGGCCAGGGCGGCCCGCCGCTCGGTGGCCGACAGGCGCACGTTCCGGCTCGACAGGGCCAGTCCGTCGGGGTCGCGGACGATGGGGCACCCCACCACCTCGACCGGCAGCGACAGATCGGCGGCCAGCTGCCGGACCACGGCCAGCTGCTGGAAGTCCTTCTCCCCGAAGTAGGCCCGGCACCGTCCGGCCATGGCGAAGAGCTTGGTCACCACGGTGGCCACCCCGTCGAAGTGACCGGGGCGGGAGGCGCCCTCCCAACGGTCCCCGATCCCCCGGACCACCACGGTGGTGGCCACCGGGGCCGGGAAGCCCGGGTACATCTCGCCGACCGACGGGGCGAATACCAGCCCGGCCCCGGCCGCCGACGCCACCTCGAGGTCGGCCGCCAGGGTGCGGGGGTACCGCTCGATGTCGTCGGGGTCGCCGAACTGCAGGGGGTTCACGAAGACCGTGACCACCACCAGGTCGCACTCGGCCGACGCCCGCTCGATGAGCGAGCGGTGCCCGGCGTGGAGCGCCCCCATGGTCGGCACCAGGCCGACGGTCCGGCCGGCCCGGCGGGCGTCGTCGAGGAGCGCCGCGCACTCGGCGAGGTGCTCGACCACCCGGCAGCCGGTGGTCGGGGCGGCGTCGACACCGGGCGGGATCACCCCCACCACCGGGGGCGGGGCGGTGACCGTCACGCCACCTGCTCCACGCCGTCGGCGACCACCGGGAGGCCGTCGAAGGCGGTGTGCCCGAAGGCGGTGTCCCCGATACCGGGGACGAACGGGTCCTCGGCGAAGGTGGCCTCCAGGTCGAGCTGGGCGATGAGCTCGAGCTCCGGCGTGACCGTCGAGAGGCGGCGGGCCAGCACCACCATGGCGTCGTAGGCCACCAGCTCGTTGCGGCCGCCGGGCATGGCCTCGAGCACCCCCCGGTGACGGTCGACGGTCGCCCAGTCGCCCCGGACGGCCGGCCCGGTGAGGGCGGCCGGGGGCCCGAGGGCGAGGGCGTCGTCGGCGGCGGCGCGGACCAGGCCGGCGAAGGCCGACAGCGGCAGCCCGGCGGTGGCCGCCACCCGCTCCACCTGGCCGAGCAGCGCCACCAGGTGGTTGGCGGCGATGGTGGCCGCGGCGTGGTAGTTCGGGCGGTCGGCGTCGGCCACCACCACCGGTACCCCGCCGAGGGCGTCGGCCAGGGCCCGGGCCGCCGGGTCCCCGGCCACCGCGAAGGTGACCCCCGACCGGAGCCGCCGGCTGCCGATCTCGGGGTTGGGGAGCGGCACCAGCGGGTGGAGGGAGGCCCGGCGGGGGTGCGGGGCGAGGGCGTCGAGCCCCAGGGAGCCCGACAGGTGGAGCACCACGGTGGTGGCCACCGGCACCACCGCGGCGGCCACCCGGGCCACCTCGGCGTCGGGGGTGGCGATCACCAGGACGTCGACACCGCCGGCGGCCCCGGCCAGCGCGTCGGCACGCCCGTAGGCGTCCAGCACGGTGTACCCCCCGACGGCGTCCAGCGCCGACATCAACGACCGTCCGGCCCTACCCGGACCGATGACACGGATTGTGGTCACGAGACCCCTTTGCAGCGTTCCGGCCCCGTACGGGTGCCGTTCGGTTCAGAGAATCTGCCTTGAGACCTTCACAGTGTACCCACGACGGCCACCTCGCCACCAGCGGTTTCGAGGTCGGCCCCGTCGACCAGATCGGGGGCCAGGTCGGCCAGGGGCGCCAGCACGAACCGGCGCTGACGCCAGCGCGGGTGCGGCACGGTCAGCTCCGGGTCGTCACGCTCGACCCCGTCGATCCACAGCACGTCGACGTCGAGGGTCCGGGGTCCCCAGCGAGCGCTCCGGACCCGGCCGGCGGCGGCCTCCAGCCGGCGGCACTCGACCAGGAGCCGGTAGGGGTCGACGGTGGCCGGGACGGCCAGCTCGACAACCAGGTTCAGGTAGGGACCCTGGCCCTCGGGACCGCCCACCGGGTCCGTCTCGTAGACCGGGGACACCGCGGTGACCGGCAGGGCGCCGCCCGCCCGGAGCTGGTCGACGGCCTTGCGCAGGTGGGCCCACCGGTCCCCCAGGTTGGAGCCGAGGCCGAGGAAGGCCCGTACCTCGGGCACCGCCGCCACCGGGGAGCTCATCGGCTCCGGGTGACCCGGACGCCGACGGAGGCGAGCTCGGCGGCCAGGGGTGGCCGGAGCTTGCGGATGGTCACGGTGGTCGAGACCACCCGGTGGTCGACCAGCACCTCGGAGGCGATCACCCCGGCCAGGGTCTCGAGCAGCTGGTAGGAGCGCGGCCCGGCCACCACGTCGATGACCCGGGCCACCACGTCGCCGTAGTCGACGGTGTCGGCCAGGGCGTCGGTGTCGCCGGCGGGGCCGAGGTCGAGCGCCAGGTCGAGGTCGACCTCGAACGGCTGAGCGCGGGCACGCTCCTCGGCCAGCACCCCGTGGGTGCCGAGGACGTGGAGGCCCCGGATCTCGATGCGGTCACCCCCGGGCCCGGAGGCGGGCCCGGTCGGGCGGGCGGGGGGCGGCACCGCCTCAGTCCGGCGGGCGCGGGGCGCCGGGCCCGGTGGCCGGCACCCGGGGGTGGGTGCCCGCCGGGGAGGGGGGCAGTTGGGCGGCGAAGGCCACCAGCTCGCGGCCGGCCGGCCCGAGGGCGTGACCGGTCATGTGCTCGAGGGCGGTGGTGGCCTGGGGCCCGCTGGGCAGGCGGCCCGACCAGAGCAGGTAGCCGGCCACCACCCCCACCGTGCGGTCGCCCAGCTCCTCCTGGTGGATGAGGACCCGCTCGCCGGCGACCAGGCGGCCGTGGACGTCCCGGAAGAGCTCGGCCAACACCGGGCGGACGTCGCCGGAGGGCGGCAGCGGGTACTGCACGCTCGGGAGGTCCTGTTCCTCGTAGGCCTTCAGGTTGTGCGAGGTCGGCAGGAGGGAGACCACCCGGGTGAACCCCTGGACCTGCAGCCAGATGATCTCCTCCTGACGGCGCACCTTCCGGTGGTTCGGGGAGAACCCGCCCGGGCGCTCGCTGACCGCCAGCCGGTCCTTGATGACCCAGGTGAAGTTGCGGGGCGGGATGCCCGCCGCCCACTTCCCCCTCACCGTTCCCCCCCGGGGGTCCCCACCAGGGTGGCGGCCTGCACGGTGGCGGCCACGTCGTGGACCCGCACCATCCGGGCACCCTGCTGCATGGCCCAGGTGGCGGTGGCCAGGGAGCCGGCCAGGCGGGCGTCGACCGGGGCCGGGGTGCCGTCGGGGGCGGCGGCCAGGGACCCGAGGAAGCTCTTCCGGCTGGTGCCGACCAGCACCGGGTAGCCGGTGGCGGCCAGCCCGGCCACGGCCGAGAGCAGCCGGAGGTTGTGCCCGGCGGTCTTCCCGAAGCCGATGCCCGGGTCGATCCAGACCTCGCCGACGCCGGCGGCCGCGCCCGTCGAGGCCCGGTCGGCCAGGTAGGCGGTGACCTCGGCCACCACGTCGTCGTAGTGGGGGTGGTGCTGCATGTCGGCCGGCGTGCCCCGGCGGTGCATGGCCACCCACCCGACGCCGCAGCCGGCGGCCACCGGCCAGAGGCTGGCGGAGACGTCGTTGACCAGGGTGGCACCGGAGTCGGCGGCGGCGGCGGCCACCTCGGCCTTGGTGGTGTCGACCGACACCCGCACGTGGGGGGCGAGGGCCTCGATCACCGGGATCACCCGGCGCAGCTCCTCGTCAATGGCCACCGGCTCGGCCCCCGGGCGGGTCGACTCCCCGCCGACGTCCACGATGTCGGCGCCCTCGGCGATCATCTCGTGACCACGCTCGATAGCGAGATCCCCTTCGAACCACTCACCGCCGTCCGAGAAGGAGTCGGGGGTGACATTGAGGATTCCCATCACCAGGGGGCGTTCCTGGGTTACCGGGCTGGACATGAAAGCACAGCGTAAACCAGGGACGGGGAGGCCGCGGACGGGATCCGGTCCGGGACTACCGCCCGTGGACGAACTGCATGGCCTCGGCGCGGGTGGCCGAGTCGGTCCGGAAGAGGCCGCGGACCGCCGAGGTGATGGTCAGGGTCCCCGGCTTCTTGACCCCCCGCATGGACATGCAGAGGTGTTCGGCCTCCACCACCACCAGGACCCCCTGGGGGGCCAGCGCCGTCTCGATGGCGTCGGCGATCTGGGAGGTCATCCGCTCCTGCACCTGGAGCCGCCGGGCGTAGCCGTCGACCAGGCGGGCGAACTTCGACAGGCCGGTGATCCGTCCGTCGTCCCCCGGAATGTAGGCGACGTGGGCCCGGCCCATGAACGGCACCAGGTGGTGCTCGCAGAGGGAGGCGAAGGGGATGTCGCGCACCATCACCATCTCGTCGTGGTCGGCGGCGAAGGTCACCTCGAGGTGGTCCCCCGGGTCCTCGTCGAGGCCGGCGAAGAGCTCCTCGTACATGTGGGCGACCCGGTAGGGGGTCTTCTGCAGGCCGTCGCGGTCGGGGTCCTCCCCGATGGCGGCCAGCAGCTCGGCGACGGCCTTCTCGATCCGGGGCAGGTCCACGCTCATCGTCGCTCCATGGTCAGTCGGCATCGCCCGCGTAGCGGTGGATAGCGCCCAGGTTCCGGTACCGCTCGGCGACGTCGAGGCCGTAGCCCACCACGAAGTCGTTAGGGATGGTGAACCCGACGTACCGGAGGTCGACGGCGGTGCGCTGCTGGCCCTCCTTGACCAGGAGGGCGCACACCTCGAGGCTGGCGGGCTGGCGGGCCAGGAGGTAGCGCTGGAGGTAGTTGAGGGTGAGGCCGCTGTCCACGATGTCCTCGACCACCAGGACGTGCCGGTCGACCAGGTCGACGTCGAGGTCCTTCACGATGCGCACCACCCCCGAGGTCCGGGTGGCGCTGCCGTAGGAGGAGACGGCCATGAAGTCGGCCTCCACCGGCAGCTGGATCGCCCGGGAGAGGTCGGTCATGAACATGAACGCCCCCTTCAGCACCCCGACCAGCAGGGGCGGCCGCCCGGCGTAGTCGGTGGTGATGCGGGCGCCGAGCTCGGCGATCCGGGCCTGGAGGTCGGCCTCGGAGACCACCACCGGGCCCACGGCGGGGTCGTCCTCGAGTCGGGTCAGCTGGCCGACCGACTCGTCGGCGTGGGAGGTCACGGCCCGACTGTACCGGGTCGTCGGTCGGACGACCTCACAGCCCACCCGCCGACAGCCGGCCTCCCGACCGCCGGACCCGCCGCCCGCCGGGCACCTCGGTGGCCCGCCGGTCGCCCCGGGCGACGGACAGCACCCGGTCCACGGCGTCGAGCGGCGGGGCGTAGGGCTCCTCGCCGGTGAGCCACCGGCGGACCGCCCGGCGCGCCACCGGCTCGGGGGCCGCCGACACCGCCCGGGCGTCGGTGGGGTCGAGGAGGCAGGCCACCGCCGCGAGGATGTCGGCGTCGCCGCCCAGCACCCCGGCCTGCCGGGCCAGTACGGGCACCACGTCGCGACCGGCCAGCTCGGAGCAGAGCGGTACCAACTCGGCCCGGATGCGGTTCCGCAGGAAGCGCGGGTCGTCGTTCGACGGGTCGTGGAACGGCGCCAGGCCCTCGAGGCGGCAGACGGTCTCGGTGTCCGACCGTCGCAGCCCGAGGAGCGGGTGGGCGGGTCCGGGTCGCATGGCGGCCAGCCCGTCGACCCCGGCCCCGCGGAGGAGGTTGGCCAGCACCGTCTCGGCCTGGTCGTCAGCGGTGTGGCCGGTGGCAGCCCCGGGCCCGACGGCGGCCAGGCGGGCCGCTCTGGCCCGGGCCTCGAGATTGGGCCCGTCGGCCACCTCCACCCGCTCGGCCCGGAAGCCGGCACCGTAGCGGGCGGCGGCGGCGGCCACCCCGGCCGCCTCGGTACCCGAGCCCGGCCGCAGCCCGTGGTCGACGTGGACGGCGGTGACCTGGCAGCCGGCCGCCACCGCCAGCACCAGCAGGGCCAGCGAGTCGGCCCCGCCGGAGACGGCGCAGACCAGCGGGGTGCCGGCCGGGGGGAAGGGGCACCGGCCGGCCAGGTCCGCGATCAGCGGTTCACCCCGAGAGGGCGGGGGTGGCACCGACCCGGGCGATCCACGTGGACGGGTCGCGGATCTCGCTGAGCGTCGGGAGCCACTCGGGTCCCCGCCACGCCTGGTCCAGCAGCCGGGGACCGCCGGTCTCCTCGACGGCGGCGATGAACCGCTCGCCCTCCTCGTACTGGCGGAACTTGGCCTCGATGCCGATCAGCTGCTGGAGGAGCTTGGCCGGACCCCGGGTCTGGTTCCGGCGCTGGCGGAGCACGGTGGAGAACCGGGCGGCGCTGGGGATGGCGGCCGCCCCGGCCCGGTCCATGGTCACGTCCCCGTGGCCCTCCAGCAGGCTCATCAGGGCCTGGATCCGGTGGAGGCCCTCGAGCTGCTCGGGGGTGGCCACCAGGCCCAGGGCGCCGTTGTCGCGCAACGGGTTCCGTCCGGCCAGCAGCTCCTCGGTGAGGCGCTTCAGCGCCTCGGCCATCCGGGACGGGTCGGGGTCGAGGGAGCCGAGGCCCTCCTCCACCAGCGAGACGAAGTAGTCCCGCATCCACGGGATGGCGGTGAACTGGCAGCGGTGCGTCACCTCGTGGAGGGCCAGCCACAGCCGGAACTCCCGCGGCTCGAAGCCGTGCTGCTGCTCGAGGGCGACGATGTTCGGACCGACGAAGTAGACGAGGTCCTGGTCCTCGACGGCCTCCTCGGTGATCAGGAGGTCGTACTGGCCCAGCACCCGGGTGGAGAGCCAGCCGAGCACCACGCCCATCTGCGTGCCGGTGGCGGTCCGGCCGGCGGTGGCCAGCGGTCCGGCCAGGCGCTCCACCACCGGGTTGGTCGACGCCAGGCGGCCCGGGTTGAGGCGGTCGAGGTGGGGGCCCACCAGCCGCTGGAAGGACGCCACGTTGGCGTGGACCCACCCCGACCGGTCGGTCACCCGGGCCCGGGCGGGCCCCGAGGCCGAGCGGAGACCGGTGGCCTCGGCCACCAGCTCCTCGGCCTGCGTGGTCAGCTCGTCGAAGTCGCGCTGGAGGAGGTCGGGCCGGTAGGGAACCGGAAGGGGGCGCCGACTACTCACCCAGCCCGCCACCCGCTCGGCGACGTCCCAGGCGACGGCGCCGGTCGGACCGGGGGCGGTGCCGGCCTCGGGGTGGACGTCGGCGGTGAGGGTCATGGCGCCCAGTGTACGGACGGCGGGGGGCCGGGGGGCGGCACGCTCCGTGGGGGAGGTCGCCGCACCCGCCACTCAGCCGCCCGGTCGGGCGCCCTCGTCCTCGATGGCCCGGGCCACCCGGTCGAGGAGGGCCTGGGGCACGTGGTCGCGACACCGGTTGGCGATCACCTTGCGCAGCTCCGCCTCGAAGCCGAAGGCGTCGACGCACGGACCGCACAGGTCGAGATGGCGGGTGATCTCCACCCGGCGTTCCTCGGTCAGCTCACCGTCGAGGTAGTAGTAGAGCCGTTCGACGGTCTCGTCGCAGTTGACGAACCCGGCGACGCCGGAGGGTCGTCCCTCCAGGCCCGACGGGCCGCTCTCCTCCGATGCGTGTTCTCCCACGACCACGTTCTCCCTACCTGCCGTCGCCGGCGGCGCCGACGAGGCCCCGATCGCTTCCGAACTCGTACAACGCCTTCTGCAGCGCCTTTCTTCCTCGGTGGATCCGGCTCATCACCGTGCCGATGGGCACGTCGGTGATCTCCGCGATCTCCTTGTACGAGAACCCCTCCACGTCGGCGAGCAGCACGGCCATCCGGAAGGTGTCGGGCAGGGACTCGATGGCGGCCTTCACGTCCTCGTCGGTGAACCGGTCGAGGGCCTCGTCCTCGGCGCTGCGGCCGAGCCCCGATGCCTGGTCGGCGCCGAGGTGCCGGTAGAGGTACAGGTCCTCGACGTCCTCGACGTCGGCGATCTCCGGACGGCGCTTCTTGGCGCGGTAGGTGTTGATGTAGGTGTTGGTGAGGATCCGGTAGAGCCACGCCTTGAGGTTGGTGCCCGCCTCGAAGCCCCCGAAGGCCCGGTAGGCCTTGAGGTAGGTCTCCTGCACCAGGTCCTCCGCGTCGGAAGGATTGCGCGTCATGCGCAGCGCCGCCGAGTAGAGGGCGGGCATGTACTCCATGGCGAGGCTGGAGAAGTCCGCCTGATCGGCCATGCCTGCACCGTACACGGACGGTGCATCACCCGGGACGGCGCCCCCTGTCGGCGGCGGCGCCCGGCGGCCCTCAGTCCACCAGCGCCTGGTACACCAGGGCCCGGAGCTGCGAGCGGAAGGGGTAGAGGGTCGACGGCACCACCTGGGTCATGAAGACGGCGGTGACGTCCTCCATCGGATCGACCCAGAAGGCGGTGCTGGCCGCCCCGCCCCAGTAGTACTCCCCGTAGGAGCCCACGGTGGCGGTGGCGGCCGGGCCGAGCCCGACGGCGAACCCCAGGCCGAACCCCACGCCCTCGAAGCCGGACTCGCCGAACCCCCCGGTGGCGAAGGCGGCGAGGTCCCGGCCGCCCGGGAGGTGGTTGGCCGTCATCAGCTCCAGCGTCTTGCGGCCGATGATCCGCTCGCCGTCGAGCTGCCCCTCGCCGAGCAGCATCCGGCAGAAGCGGAGGTAGTCCCCCGACGTGGAGACCAGGCCCCCGGCGCCCGACAGGTAGGAGCGGCGCCGGAGGTAGCTGCTCGTGGCGGGGTCGTCCAGCAGGGAAGGCTCCGACCCCGGTGCGTAGAGGTAGCAGGCGGCCAGGCGTCCGGCATCCGGTCCGGGGACCGCAAAGCCGGTGTCGGTCATCCCCAGCGGGCCGAAGACATGGTCGTCGAGGTACTCGTCGAAGGGCTGCCCCGACAGGACCTCGACCAGGCGGCCGCAGATGTCGGTCGAGAGCCCGTAGTTGAAGCGCGTGCCCGGATGGAACTTCAGCGGCAGGTCGGCGAGGAGGGTGACGGCGCCCTCGAGGGTCATGCCCGAGGCGGTGGCCTGCAACGCCTCGTTGTACCGGTGGTCGACCGGGTGGTCGGGCACCACCGCGCCGGGGAGCCCGGTCATGTGCATCAGCGCGTCGCGGACGGACATCGGCCGGTCCGGCTCGACCAGGTGGGTGGTGCCGTCGTCGTCGGTCACCTCCACCAAGAGGCCGCGCCATTCGGGAAGGTACCGGTGGACGGGATCGGTCAGGAGGAACTCCCCGAGCTCGTACCGCTGCATCAGGGCGACGGAGGTGATCGGCTTGGTCATCGAGTAGATCCGCCAGATGGTGTCCTCCGCCACCGGCGTGGCGCGCTCGCGGTCCATCTGCCCCATCGAACGGAAGTAGGCGACCTCGCCGCCGCGGGCGACGGTCACCTGGCAGCCGGGGATCGTCCCCCGCTCGACGTACCGGCCGAAGTGGTCGGTGATCCGCTCGAGTCGGTCCGGGTCCATGCCGGCGGCGGCCGGGTCGACCTCCACGCCCGCCGCCTCAGGCGTTCTTCGGCAGGTCGGCGAACGCCGTGGTGCGGTCGTTGTTCGGCTCCTTGGGGAGGCCGAGGACGCGCTCGCCGATGATGTTCCGCTGGATCTGGTCGGTGCCGCCGTAGATGGGGGGGGCCTGGGCCAGCAGGGCCAGCTCGGTGACGAAGTGGACGGCCGGGTCGGTGACCGCCCCCTCCAGCGAGGCCCGGTCGCGGCCGTGGTAGGCGTGGAGCATCCCGGCCGGGCCGGCGATCTGCAGGCCGAGGTCGCGCGACAGCCGCATGATGTGGCTCATCGACAGCTTGGAGATGTTGGGCATGCCGGGGATGTCGGTGCCGGCCTGCTTGGCCGCCTTCAGCCGCAGCCCGTTGAACCGCCCGAGCTCGCTCCAGGTGTAGAGCTGGGCCAGGCCCTGGCGGACCAGCGGGTCCTTGGCGGCGCCGTTGCGGGCGGCCAGGTCGATGAGCAGCTTGGCGCCCCCGCCCATGGCCCGGCGCATGGCGGACTCGTCCTCGGGGTCGTCGCTCCGGCCGGCCTTGGCGGCGCCGGTCTTGCCGTTGCCGCCCCCCTTGGCCGGACGGGCGGCCACGAAGTCCCCGGCCCGTCGGTCGAGGTCGCCGCCCACGGTGCCGGGGATGGCCACGCTGCCCGCCGCGCTCCCCCCGCCCGAGCCGAGGCCGGCCCGTTCGTTGGCCAGGGTGGTGTTGGCCACCGCCCAGCCCTGGTTGCGCCCGCCGATGACGGCGGCGTCGGGCACCCGGGCGTCGGTCATGAAGACCTCGTTGAACAGGGCCCGGCCGGTCATCTCGCGGAGCGGCCGGATGTCCACCCCGGGCTGGACCATCTCCAGGGCGAAGTAGGTGATGCCCTGGTGCTTGGGCACGCCCGGGTCGGTGCGGGCCAGCAGCATCCCGAGGTCGGCCTTCTGGCCGTTGGAGGTCCACACCTTCTGGCCGTTGACGATCCACTCGTCGCCGTCCCGGATCGCCCGGGTCTGGAGGCCGGCCAGGTCGGAGCCGGCCGACGGCTCGCTGAAGAGCTGGCACCACGACTGCCGGCCGGTGACGATGTCCCCCACGTACCTGTCGATCTGCTCCTGGGTGCCGTGGGTGGCGATGGTGGGGGCGGCCAGGAGCAGACCGAGCCCGCCGGGGGCCGGAAGGGCCCCGAAGCGGTCGATGGCCTGGCCCACCCGGACGGCGTCGTTGCGGGGCAGGCCCCTCCCGAAGGCGTTGACCGGCAGGTTGGGCGCCGACCAGCCGGCCGTGCCCAGGCGCTCCCACCACTCGCGCACGGTGAGCTCGGGGTCCCAGTTGTCGGCCAACCAGGCGTCGAGCTCCTCGAGGACCGCGTCGGTCGTCTCGGTGGTTGCGGTATCGGTCATCGGTTCCCCCCGGGCGGTGTGTCGTCGGGGACGTCGTCCCCCGTGTGGTCGTATCACAGCGTCGGCGTCGGGTGGAAGTCCGGCCCGACCCTCGGCTCAGGCGAAGGCGGCGACGGCCCGCGCCCGCCAGTCGACCAGGACCGGCTTCTCCGGGTCGACCGTCCGGCCCAGCCGCACCACCACCAGGTCGTTCGCCGGGCTGACGGTGATCGACTGGCCCTCGTACCCGCTGGCCCAGAAGGTGCCGGCCGGGTCGTCGGTCACCCACCAGTGGGCGCCGTAGGCGTTCCCCGACTCCTCGTCGACCGAACGCGGCCGGCGGCCATGGTCGACCCACCCCCCGGGCAGCAGCCGTCGCCCCTCCCAGACCCCGTCGCGGAGGTAGAGCAGCCCGAAGCGGGCGTAGTCGCGGGCGGTGGCGTGCACGTACGACGATGCCAGCCAGGTGCCGGCCGGATCGAACCCGGGCACCGCCGAGGTCATGCCCAGCGGGTCGAACAGCCGCCGCTGCAGGTGGCGGCGGTAGGGGTCGCCGGGGCCCACCGCCCGGGCCACGATCCCCGAGACGATGTTGGAGGTGCCGCTCGAGTAGTTGAACCGGGTCCCGGGCGGGGCGGCCAGGGGGCGGTCGGCGGCGAAGGCGGCCATGTCCTGCTTGCCGTCGCCGAAGAGCATCTCGACCACGTCCGACCCCTTCTGCACGGTGTACTCCTCGGCGAAGTCGAGTCCGTCGCGCATGGCCAGCAGGTCCTGGAGGGTGATCGTCCCGCGGGGGTCGTCGGGGCGGTGCCAGGCGGGGACCGCCGCCGGGGCGTCGAGGTCGACCAGGCCGTCGGCCGCCGCCATGCCCACCACCGCGTGGAGCATCGACTTGGCCATCGACCACGACAGCAGCCCGGTGCCGGGCCGGACCGGCTCGGGGTCGTGTACGAACGAGGGGAGGGCGCCGCCGTAGCGCTCGGCCACCAGTCGACCCCGGTGGACGGCGGCCACCGCGTAGGTGGTCCCGAGACCGGCATCCGGGTCGAAGGCCTCGTCGAGGAGGGGGGCGAGGGCGGCCGGGGCGTCGCCGGTGGGCCAGGTGCCGGTCGGCCACGGGACGCCGTCGGGTTGGGACGGCAGGGGCACGGGCGCGGCCGGCGTCACGCCGCTCCCGCCAGCACCCTGGGCTCGATCCGCTCCTCGACGGCGATGTCACCCTGCCGGCTCACCCGGTAGGCGCCCCGCCCCGCCACCTCGGTGACCGCCTCCACCAGCTCGGTGCGCCGGTAGACCAGGCCCACCCCGTCGTCGGTGGCGTACCCGTCGGGGAGGGTCCCCTCGGCGATCAGCCGCTGGAAGAGGGGGCGGCGGCGGGCCTCGGAGTCGTAGTGGACGCCGTTGGCGTAGGGGAGGAAGCCCAGGCCGTCGGTGACCGGTCGGAGGTCGGGGCCGAAGGAGTCGGTGGTGCCGCCGACGTGCCAGCATAGCGAGCCGGCCGACACCCCGCCGAGGACCACGCCGGCCCGCCACACCGACTCGAGGACGCGGTCGAGACCGTGCAGCCGCCAGATGGCCAGCAGGTTGGCCACGCTCCCCCCGCCCACCCAGACCACGTCCTGGGCCAGCAGGTACCCCTCCATGTCGTCGACGGTGGGCATGGGGAAGAGGTTCAGGTGGGACACGTCGATGCCCGCCGTGCGCCCGGCCTGGCTGAGGAGGGCGTTCCACCAGAGCTGGTCGCCGCCGGCCGTCCCCAGGTGGCAGAGCCGCGGGGCGCGCCCCTCCACGCCGGCCAGCTCCACGGCGTGGTGGACCAGCGGGGCGAACACCGGGTCGCCGCGGTCACCGCGGCGGAGGCCCCCGGACGTGGCCAGGATGGTGGGGCCGTCGGCCATGGGCTCCGAAGCTACCCGGCCGCCGGGCCGCGATGCTCAGGCCGGGAGGACCGCCGGAGCCGGCGTCCGGCGGACGGTGTCGCCGGGCTCCCCGGTCCGGACGCACCCGGGATCCTCGCCCAGGGCGTCGCCGTGCTCGGCGAAGGCCCTCGACCGCGACCCGCCGCACCGGTCGTGGTGGTCGCAGGTGCCGCAGCGACCGACGAACGTGGACGCCCGGATCGACCGCAGCAGCGGGTCGGTGCGGTAGAGGTCCATCAGCCGGTGGTGGCGGACGTTCCCGATCGCCACCGGCAGGAACCCGGAAGGGTGGACGTCCCCGTCGGCCGCCACGAACACGATGCCCTTGCCGTCCCGGGTGGTCGCACCCGGTGATCGCGGCGGGCCCTCGGGGGGCCCGAGCCGGGTCACCAGACGGTCGTGGAGGGAGGCGTAGAGCGACCCGGTGCCGGGCGGCCGCCCCGGTGATGTCCCCTCGGATCCGGCGCGCTCGATCGCCACCCGCCGGTAGAACGGGGCCTCGACGGTGCGTACCACGAAGCCGTAGCGGGAGGCGTCGACCAGAAAGTGGCAGACCTCCTCGTTCTCGGTCGGCGTGGTGGCCGCCAGCGCGCTGCCGCGCCCGGTGGTGATGAGGAAGAACACCTCCCAGGCATCGACCGAGGCGTCGGCCACGAGGGCGGCCACGTCGGCCAGCTGGTGGAGGTTTGCCTGCATCACCGTGGTGTTGATCTGAACGGAGAAGCCGTGCCGTTGCAGCAATCCGATGGCCCGCAGGGTGTCGTCGAAGTGCCCCGGGATGCCGCGCACCCCGTCGTGGACCTCCGGCGTCGCCCCGTCGAGGCTCAGCGACACCGTCCGCACCCCCCGGTCGCGCAGGCCGGTCAGGACCTCGGGCCGCAGCTTGCCGGTGACCGACGGGGCCACCGCCACGGGCACCCGGCGCTCCTGGGCGTGGCCGACGAGATCGAGCAGGTCGGGGCGCTCCAGGCAGTCACCCCCGGTGAGGATGAGGATGGGGCGCGGGCTGCCGACGGCGGCCAGCTCGTCGATGAGGGCGAACCCCTCGGCCGTGGACAGCTCGTCCGGGCCCGGAGTCGTCTGGGCGCTCGCCCGGCAGTGCACGCAGGCCAGGGAGCACGCCTTGGTGGTCTCCCAGAACACCAGAAGGGGCCGGTCGTCGAACCGGCGCGGGGCGCCCCGCCCGGCGGGGTCGTGGTTCCGGTGACCGGGCGCGCCTCCCCCCGGGTCCACCGTTCCACTCGGGCGGGCGGTCATGGGCGTCGGTCCCTGCACCCTTGGATTGTCGCCCGGGTGGCGCTGCCCCGGTAGGGCCATTGGTCACCCGGACGGGATCGGACGCCCGGGTGCGGCGGGCCCGCGGGCCGCGTTCAGACGGCGACGATGACCTTGCCGGTGTTGCCGCCGGAGAAGAGGAGGTTCAGCGCCTCGCCGGCCCGGTCGAGTCCCTCGACGACGTGCTCGCGATGCTGGATCCGGCCCTCCGCCACCCATCCGGCCATGGCCAGCTGGGCCTCGGGGAAGCGGCCGAGGTAGTCGAGGATGAGGAAGCCCTCCATCCGGGACCGCTTGACGATCAGGTTGAGGTAGTTGCGGGGTCCCACCCGGTGGTTCTCGTTGTACTGGGAGATGGCCCCGCACAGCACCACCCGGGCGTGCATGGCCAGGTTGGCCAGGGCGACGTCGAGGGTCTCCCCACCGACGTTGTCGAAGTAGACGTCGACCCCCGCCGGGCACGTCGCCCGGACCCGGCCGGCCACGTCCTCGGTCCGGTAGTTGATGGCGTGGTCGAAGCCGAGCCCGTCCACCAGCCACGCGCACTTCTCGTCGGTCCCGGCCAGGCCGATCACCGTGCCGGCCTCGGCGATGCGGGCCAGCTGGCCCACCACCGAGCCGGTGGCGCCGGCCGCGCCGGAGACGAGCACGGTGTCGCCGGCCTCGGGCCGGCCGATGTCGAACAGCCCGAAGTAGGCGGTCATCCCCGTGACGCCGTAGACGCTGAGGGCGGCCATGGGGTCGATCCCGTCGGGCAGCACCGTCACCGACTCGGCCCCGGTGCCGGCGAGGGCGTACTGCTGCCAGCCGGTCATCCCGAAGACCAGGCTGCCCTCCGGCAGCGACGGGTTCCGGCTGGTGACCACCTCGCCGATCCCCCCACCCCGCACCACGTCGCCGATCCCGATGGGCGGCAGGTACCCGGGGGCGTCGTCCATCCAGGTCCGGATGGTGGGGTCGATCGAGAGGTGGCGGACCCGTACCAGGGCCTGGCCCTCCGCCGGCTCGGGCACCGCGGCGTCCTCGAGGCGGAGGTTCTCGTCGGTGACCAGCCCGTGGGGCCGGGAGGCGAGGAGGATGCGACGGTTGGTGTCGGTCATCCCTCCGCCCCGGTGTTGTCGTCGTCATCGGTAGCGTCGGCGTCGTCGGCGGCAGGCTGCGGGGACGGTCCCTTCTGGCTGGTGGCCAGCAGGGCGGCGGCGGCACCCGCGCCCACGACGGTGGAGAAGAGGGCGGAGCGGAAGCCGCCCCGCCGCTTGCCCCGTGCGCCGTCCAGCGAGTGGCGGCCGGGCCCCAGGGCGGAGATGGCGGCGGCGGCGGCACCCACGATCCCGACGTACTCCCAGCCGCCCTTGAAGATGAAGAAGCCCTTGCCCTTGTGGTCGGTGAAGGCGGCGACCGTCATCACCCCGATCACCCCGGCCGAGGCCAGGGGGGTCATGGTCCCCACCGTCAGCAGGGTGCCGGTGCCGATCTCCGTGGCGGCGGCCATCCGGGCGTGGACGTGGGCGGGCTGGAGGCCGAGGGAGTCGAACCAGCCGGCGGTGCCCTCGAGGCCGCCGGGCCCGCGCACCTTGTTCAGGCCGTGCGTCATCATCATCGGCCCCACGGCCAGGCGCAGGATCAGGGCGGCGGCGTCCGTGCCCGGACCGCCGGTGTGTGCCTTGGACATGGATGCTCCCCGATCGTCGACGGACTGACCCGCGAACAGTACCCGCCGCGTCCCCGACCGGGGACCGGCGCCCCGGCCTCAGGTCCGGGCGGGTGAGTCGCCCGCCCCGGCGGGCTCCTCGACATCGACCTCGATCCCGAGGGTGGGGACGACCCGGTCGAGCCATCGCGGCATCCACCAGTTCCGGTCGCCCAGCAGCTCCATCACCGAAGGCACCAGGATCATCCGCACCAGGGTGGCGTCGATGAGGATGGCGACGGCCAGCCCGAGGCCGAAGACCTTGAGCACCCGGAGGGGGTCGCCGATCACGAACGACCCGAAGACGCAGATCATGATGGCCGCCGCCGCGGTGATCACCCGGGCCGTCTTGGCCAGGCCGTCGGCCACCGCGGTGGAGTTGTCACGGGTCCGTCGCCACTCCTCGCGCATCCGGGACAGGAGGAAGACCTCGTAGTCCATCGAGAGACCGAAGAGGATGGTGAACATCATGAGGGGGATCCAGGGATCGATCGGCCCGGTGGCGCCGATGCCGATCAGGCCCCCGGCCCAGCCCCACTGGAACACCGCCACGATCACCCCGTAGGCGGCGCCCACCGACAGCAGGTTGACCACCGCCGCCTTCAGGGGGATGACCAGCGAGCGGAAGGCGGCCATCAGGAGGAGGAAGGACAGCACCAGGACCGCCCCGATCACCCAGAAGAGCCGGGAGGCGAGGTAGGAGGAGGCGTCGACACTGCCGGCCGTCTCACCGCCGACCAGTACCTGCACCCCCGTCCCGGCCGTGGCCCGCGGCACCACCTGGTCGCGAAGTTGGTGCACCAGCGCCTCGGTCTGGGCCGACTGGGGCGACGTGGTGGGGTAGGCGATGATCGCCGCGGTGTCGCCGCCGGCGTCGAACTGGGGCGGCGTGGCGAAGGCCACCCCGGGCGTGGCCCGGAGGTCGGCCACGAAGCGGTCGACGGTGCCCCGGTCGGCCCCGGGCGGCACCGTGGCGGCCAGCACCAGGGGGCCGTTGAACCCCGGGCCGAACCCCTCGGCCAGGAGGTCGTAGGCCTGGCGGGTGGTGAGCCCCGGCGGGTCGTTGCCGGCGTCGGTGAAGGCCAGCCGCATGGAGAAGAGCGGGATGGCCAGCACGACCAGCGCCAGGAGCGCGGCGGTGCCGGTGATGGCCGGATGGCGCTGGACGGTGCGGCTCCAGCGGTACCAGAAGCTTCCGGTCGAGGGGGTGGCGCCGGTCTGGATGAGCCCGGGGACGTGGACCTTGTCGATGGCCCGGCCGGTGAACCCGAGCATGGCCGGTAGCAGGGTGACCGCCGCCAGCATCACCAGCACCACGGCGGCGATGGCGCCCACCGCCAGGCCGCGCATGAAGGGGAGCTGGAGGAGGAACAGGCCGACGAGGGAGAGGATGACGGTGGTGCCGGCGAACACCACCGCCCGGCCCGAGGTGGCCAGGGAGACCTGCAGCGCCTCCTTCGGCTCGCGGCCCTCGAAGAGCCCCTGCCGGTACCGGGTGACGACGAACAGGGCGTAGTCGATGCCCACCCCCAGGCCGATCATGGCCATCATCTCGGGGGCGAACACGGGCACGGTGAGCACGTGGGTGAGCAGGTCGAGGACAGCGAAGGCGATGGCGATCCCGAACAGGGCGGTGATGATCGGCAGTCCCATGGCCACCACCGACCCGAAGGCCAGCAGCATGATGAGGATGGCCGCCATGATCCCGTAGCCCTCGCTGGAGCCGGGCGCCGCGGTGGCCACCTCCCCGATGGCCTGGCCGCCGAGGGCGACCCGGAACCCGGGGTCGGCGAACGACTCGGAGGTGTCGATCACCTTCTGGATGGCGGCGTGGGGCAGCACGCCGGCCTGCTCGTCGAACTGCAGTGCCAGGTAGGCGATGTGGCCGTCCCGGCTGACCTGGTGGGCGCCCGGAGCCGAGAACGGGCTGACCACCGCCGAGACGTGGGGGAGGCCCCGGAGGGCGGTCTCCATCCGGGCCACGGTGGCCTGGTGGGCCGGCGAGCTGATCGGGTCGGTGGAGGCCACCACCACCTGGGCCGGGCTGCCGGCCTGGGCGGGGAGCTTGGCGGCCAGCAGGCTCTGCACGCGGGCGGACTCCGAATTGCCGGAGGTGAAGCTGCTCGAGAAGTTGGTGCCGGCCACCTGGGCCACCACGTTGCTGCCGACCAGGGCGACCAGCCAGACCAGGAGGACCAGCCACCGGTGGTCGTGGCACCAGCCCGACAGGCGGGCGAGGGCGCTCCGCTGGGCGGGCTGGCCGGCCGGCGCCTCCGGCGCGGGACGGTCCGCCACCGTGGTGGCGGTCACCGTCGGGCTCCGGCGGCGGGGCGGGGGGTGGGTTCGGACTCCGGGGTGGGGTGCACGGGCATCCTTCGCGCTTCGGGATCACCGGGTGGGACGGGGGGCGCCCACCGAACTCATCGGTGTCCGAACGCTACCCGGCCAGGATCGGTGGGTCCACGGCCTGACGGCCACCGCCCGTCAGCCGTCCGGCCGGCGCGCCCTACAGGGGGTAGTGGGCGTCCGGCAGCGTCTTCGAGGTGAGCATGATGCCGAGGCACATCTCGTCGGAGGACCCGTCCCCCCAGGTGACGAAGTGGGGTGGCACCTTCCTGAGGATGGGGAGCTCCTGGGCCAGCGTCGGGTCGTAGGTGCAGCTGACCTGGACCTTGTCCCCCGGCTTCACCGCCACCGGCGGGACATTGTACGCCTTCTGGTAGTGGAAGTTGTAGGAGGGGACGTTCAGGATCGTCTTCTGCTGGGGCGTTCCGGGGTCGAGGGTCATGGTGAAGGAGACCCCGAGCAGGTGCATGTGGGCGCCGACCCGCACGATGTAGCCGTCGGAGTAGATCGGCCAGTCGCACGAGGTGGTGTCGCCCGTCGGCGGGTTCGCCGGGTCGCGACCGCACACCGACTCGATGGTGTCGACGAAGCCCACCGCGCTCTTCCCGAAGCGCTGGCCGAGGTTGGCGAGGGAGGCGGCCCGGTCGCAGAGCGGTCCGGTGACACCGGCCGGGCACGGGACGTCCGGCGGGGCGGGCATCAGCTGCATGTGGAGCGGCAGCAGGGGCACCGAGGTGGGCACTGTGTGGAGCACCAGGGTGTTCTTGACCGGCTTGTGACCGACCAGCAAGTTGTAGTGGACCTGCTCGACCACCAGGCTCCCGGCCGGCAGCAGCTGGCCGGTCCCCTTGGGGAGGTTGTCGACACCGTGGCCCGGCGCCCAGGCGCTCAGCCACGGGGTGTTGGAGATCTGGGCCAGGCCGGTGTCGGGGATCGGGGTCTCGCCGAAGCACGACCAGCCCTGGTTGCCCACGTTGGCGGCCTCCGCGGCGGCGGCCAGCTTCGGGGGGACCAGGAAGAGGATGGCGTGGTGGTCCTCGGCGCTGCCCGGGAAGAACTGGCTCGAGATGATGTACGAGTCGCGGGTGACGTGGGGGTTGATCAGCGTGCAGTGGTAGTCGTCGGTGGTGCCTGCCGCCGCCTTCGGCGTGTAGGCCGCCGACTGCTTGAGGGTGATGGTGGTGACCGCCGCCGAGGCCCCCGCCGACGTCCCGCCGCCGACGGCCACCAACGCGGTCGCCAGCAGCACCACGGCCGCGACCACTATCGAGATCCCCCAGCGTCTCCCCACGGCCAGATGCTACCCGGGCGGCGCCATCGGCACCGGCCGTCGGCGGTTGCCCGCTACTACGCACCGTAGTAGTACAGGGCGTTCACACCGGGGAGGGGGCCATGGGCACGACGGGGGGCGGCCGGAGGGGGGCGGCGGCGGGCGCCCGGACGCAGGAGCCGTCGGCGCCCGCCCGCGCCCCGCGGGATCTCCAACGCACCTTCCAGCTGGTGCTGGCGACCGTCTGGCTGTTCGACGCCGTCCTGCAGCTCCAGCCGTTCATGTTCGAGCCCGGGCCCGACGGCTTCAGCGGCATGCTCGCCGGGACGGCCGCCGGGAACCCAGCCTGGATCGGTCGCTCGATCCGGTGGAACGCCACCGGCGTCGCCCACCATGTGGTCCTGGCCGCAAGTCTGTTCGCCCTTGTCCAGTTCGCCATCGCCTTCGGGATCGCCTGGACCCGCACCCTCCGCGTCGCCCTGGCCTTCTCGATCGCCTGGTCGCTCGGGGTCTGGTGGTTCGGCGAGGGCCTGGGCGGTGTCGCCCGCGGTGGGGCCACGCCGTTCGGCGGGGGTCCGGGCGCCGCCCTGCTCTACGCCCTGCTGGCCGTGGTGCTGTGGCCGCGCCCCGGCACCGACCGGCCGTTCGTCGCCGCCCGGACCCTCGGGATCCGGGCGGCGACCGCCGTGTGGCTGGCGGTCTGGTCGCTCCTGGCCGTCCTGGCGCAGGTGGGATCCGGCCGGTCGTCGCGCACCCTCGACGGCCTGGTGGTCGGCGCCGACCACCACCAGCCGGGTTGGCTGGCCGGCATCGACCGCATCTCGGCGTCGGTGCTGGTCCACCACGGTGCGGTGATGGCGGTGCTGCTCGCCCTGGTCTGCGTGGTGGCCGGCGTGGGGGTGGTGCTACCGGTGCCCTGGTGCCGGGCCACGCTGGTCCTGACCATGGCCGTGTTCGCCGTCGTCTGGCTGGCGGTCCAGGACGTCGGCGGCATCCTGGCCGGCGGGGCCACCGACCCCAACACCGGGCCGATGGTCGTGCTCCTGGCCGCCGCCTACTGGCCGCTCGGTCCCCGACGGCCCGGCGCCGGCCTCGAGGAGCCTGTGGTCCGGTGACCTCGAGCCCGGCCTACCTCTCCCCTCTGTTCGGGCTGGCCATGCTGGCCGTGGCCGCCTACGCCGCCGTCCTGCTGGTGGTGTCGGCGGCCCCCGGCCGGGCGGCGGGCCGTGACGTGGACGTCGCCCACCTGACCATGGGCGTCGCCATGGCCGGCATGTTCGTCCCCGCCTGGGCGGTCGGCCCGGCCGCCGGGTGGGAGGTGGTCTTTTCCGCCCTGCTGGCCTGGTTCGTGGTGCGGAGCGTCCGCTCCGTCCAGCGGTACGGCCTCCATATCGGCCACGCCGTGATCCACGCGGTGATGAGCCTCGCCATGCTCCTCATGTTCCGCTACCCGTTGGAGCCGGGCCGCCGGGGCACGCCGCCGATGTCCATGGCCGGGGTCGCCGGGGGGGCGAGGATCGACCCCGGGCTCGGCCTGGTCCTGGCGGTGGTGCTGCTCGCCTCGGCGGTCTTCACCCTGGCCTCGCCGACCAGGGGTGCCTCCCATCACGGGTCCCACCACCGGCCGGTCGACCAGGGCGCCGGGGGCGCCACGCCGGAGCTCCCGTCGGGGCCGGTGACGGCGGACCGCGCGGCCGGGCGGCTGGCGGCGCCGGGGCTGGAGGACGCCAGCCACGTGGTGATGTGCGTGGCCATGGGCCTGATGCTGGTCCTGATGCTCTAGGCGTCGTGACCCGGGTCGGCCGGCGGCACCGGCCGGTCCTCGAGGGCCCGGCGGAGGACGGCCACCTCGTCGGGCCCGAGGGTGGCGGCGAAGCGCACCAGGGCGGCGTCGGGGTCGCGCCCCGAGACGAGCGCCCGGTGCATCAGGACGGCGGTGTGCGCCCCCCCGGTACCGACCGCCGCGAACCGGACGGTGCGGTCGACCTTCCGGCGCCGGACCAGACCCTTGGCGACCAGGCGTTCGAGCACGGTCGCCACGGTGGTGTAGGCGTGCTCGGGGAAACGGTCGGCGACCGACCGGGCGCTGAACTCGTGGTCGCCCTGGGCCCAAACGGCGTCCATCACCCGCTGCTCGAGCCCGCCGAGCGTCGCCGCGCCGCACCGGCAGCCGTCACCGCAGCCGCACGGGTCGCACGAGCACAGCGGGTTGCTGCAGGTGGTACCGGTCGGCGACGACCGGTCGGCCCGTTCCATGCACGGAGTCTACGGTCGGGCTCGACGACGGGACCCCGACCCCGCCCCCGGGCGCCGGGCCGGGCTCGGTATCCTGGCGCCGTGCCCGACTCCTCCCGCCGCGACGGCGCGCCCCGGCCCGGGGGGGTCCGGCTCGGTGCCCTGGTCACCGTGGTGGCGGTGGGGCTCTCCCTGGCGGCCTGCGGCGGGGCACCGACCTCGGCCGGGTCCACCACCACTCAGGCTCCGCTCCCCGCCGGTCCCACCCCGTCACCCATCGCCACCATGGTCTGCACCCGCCAGGCGGCCAAGGGGATCGACTCGGCCCTCGGGGAGACCGCCGCCGTCACCACGCCGACCTGGTCGGCCACCGACCACCTCTACGCCTGCCGGTTCGGGTATCCCACCGGCTCCTTCCGGCTGTCGGTGAAGGAGCTGTCGAGCTGGGCCGCCACCAAGGACTACGTCGCCGGCCTCGAGGCGACCATGGGGAAGACCCGCGACCTCGGTGGGCTCGGCCAGGCGGCGTTCCAGTCCCCCGACGGATCGGTGGTGGTGCGGAAGGACTGGAAGGTGCTCACCGTCGACCCCACCGGGCTACCGGCCCAGTTCGGCGTGCCCCCCACCGCCTCGGAGGCGGTGGCCGTCACCGTGGCCGACGTGATCCTCGGCTGCTGGAACGGCGACTGACCGGCGTCACGACACCGTCCGGCCGACGGAGACCGACACCGGGCTGCCGCCGAAGCTGCCCGTCACGTGGAAGGTCGACCGTCCGGCCGGGAGCACCACCACCTCGCTGGTGTGGCCGGCGGAGACGGTCAGGAGGCGCACCGCCTCGGCGGTGCCGGTGGCGGCGTCGACGGTCACCGTCGGCCGGAAGGCGGCCACGTCCCGGGCCGGCCCGCTGACGATGACGTGGAGCTGGTCGACACCCGTCCGACCGGGGTCGAGATAGACCTCCATCGAGCCGCCATTGGGGAGGGCCACCGTGGTGATGGCCGGCAGGGCCGGCAGCAGCGACTGGCCCCTCGCCGGGGACACCGCCTCGCTGACGGCGGTGAGCCCGGCGAAGAGCACGATGGGGAGCAGCACCGACACCGCCACGCCCCGCCGGCCCCGCAGGAGCCGTGGGACCGACACGTCGGCCGGTCCCGACCGGCCGAGACGGGTGAGCCGGAGGCTGTTCAGCACCACCAGCACGCTGGAGAGCCCCATGGCCAGCGCCGCCACCAGCGGGTCGAGGAGCCCGACGGCGGCCAGCGGCAGGGCCGAGATGTTGTAGCCCATCGCCCACCCGAAGTTCTGGAGGATGACGGCGTACGTGGACCCGGCCACGCCGATGGCCGCCGGCACCCCCTGGAGGTCGTTGCCGAGGAGGGCGACGTCGCTGTTGGCCAGGGCCGCCTCCGAGCCGCTGCCGATGGCGCACCCCACCTCGGCGACGGCCAGGGCGGGGGCGTCGTTGACCCCGTCGCCCACCATCACCACCCGTCGGGACGCGGCGTGCAGCTGGCGGAGGGCGTCGACCTTGCCGGCCGGGCCGAGCCCGCCCCGCGCCACCTCGATCCCCAGCTCGTCGGCGACCGCGCGCACCGCCGGGGCGCTGTCCCCGCTGAGGATGGAGGAGGTCAGGCCCATCGACCGGAGGTGCTCGACCGCCGGGGCCGCCTCGGGACGCAGCGGCGTGGTGACGGCGATGGCCCCGACCACCCGGCCGTCCTCGGACACCACCACCACGGTGTCGCCCCGGTCGCTCCTCGGGCCCACCGCCGCCGACAGCGACGGCGGCAGCTCCGGGGGGACCAGGCGCCCGACCTCGATCCGCCGGCCGTCGAAGGTGCCGGCCATCCCCACCCCGGGGAGCGACCGCACGTCGGTGGCCCGGTCGGTGGACCCGGTGGCGGCCATGACCGCCACCGCCACGGGATGCTCGCTCTCCGCCTCCACCGATGCGGCCAGGGCCAGCACCCGGTGGCGGTCGACCCCGGGGACGCCGGCCACCAGCGTCACCTCGGCGAACCGCTCGGTGAGGGTACCGGTCTTGTCGAAGACCACCCCGTCGACCCGGGCCAGCCGCTCGAGGACGTCCCCGCTCCGGAGGAAGATCCCGAGCGCGGCCGCCCGGCCGCACCCCACCATCATGGCCACCGGGGCGGCCAGCCCCATGGCGCACGGGCAGGCCACCAGCAGCACGGCCAGGCCGGCCAGCACCGCGGTCCCCGGATTGCCGACCACCAGCCACCAGACCAGGAAGGTGAGGGCGGCGCCGGCCAGGACGGCGGGAACGAAGACGCCGCTGATCCGATCGGCCACCCGCTGCAGCGGGGCCTTGTCGCGCTGGGCGTCCTCCACCAGGCGTTGCAGGCGGGCCAGTACCGATTCGGCTGCCACCGCCGACACCCGGACCACCAGGGCGCCGCTGCCGTTCCGGGTGCCCCCGGTCACCGGGCTGCCCGGACCCCGGTCCACCGGCAGCGGCTCACCGGTCAGCATCGACTCGTCGACCGGCGACCAGCCCGACACCACGACCCCGTCGAGGGGGAGGGCCTCGCCCGGCCGGATCCGGACCAGAGCGCCCACCGGGACGCTCTCGGGCGCCACCAGTTCGCCGGCCTCGTCGTCGGCCGAGGCGACGACCCGGGCGGTGGGCGGCCGCAGGGACAGCAGCGAGTGCATGGCCGTCGCCGCCCGGGCCCGGGCCCGGGCCTCGACGGCCCGGCCGGTGGCCAGGATCGACACGATCAGCGGTGCCATCACCCCGTGCAGGCGGGCGGCGAACACCCCGCTCCCCCCGAGGTGGAGGTGCCGCCCGCCCAGGGCGACCGCCTCCACCGCGCTGACCGCCAGGGCGGCGACGGTGCCGAGGGCGATCAGGGTGTCCATGCTGGTGGCGCCGTGCCGCAGCAGCCGGGCGGCGTCGCGGAGGAACGGCCACCCGCCGGCGACCTCCACGGCCACGGCCAGCAGCAGCACCGTCCACCCGGCCGTCGACGATTCCGGGGCTGACAGCGCCACCACCAGGGCGGCGACGGCCAGCGGCCAGGAGATCAGGGCGCGGCGCCCCCAGTGGTCGGGATCGACATCGGTGCCGGCCGCGGTGCCGCCGTACACCGGGGTGGCGGTGTACCCGGCATCGGTGACCGCCCGGCACAGCTCCCCGGGGGTGGTGCGGCCGGGGTCGTAGGCGACGAAGGCGCGGGTGGTGGCCAGGTTGACCGAAGCACTGGCCACCGCCGGCAGGCGGCGAAGCGAGCGCTGGATGCGGGTGGCGCAGGCGCTGCAGTGCATGCCGCCGAGCTCCAGTTCGGCGGTGGAGAGCGCGGCGCCGTCAGCACCGGTGGGGACTGTCGCCGCCCCGGACGCCGTCAGCACCGGTGCCGCTACCCCACCGGCGTGGCGGCGTACCCCGCCTCGGCGATGGCGGCCGTGATGCCGTCCACGTCGAGCCGGGCGGGGTCGTACCGGACGACCGCCCGGGCGGCGTCGAGGTCGACCGAGGCCGCGGTCACCCCCGCCTGCTCGGCCAGCGTCTCCTCGATGAGCGCCGAGCACGATCCGCAGTGCATGCCGTCCACCGACAGCTCGACGGTCGTGGTGCCGTCCGGGACGGCCGCGGAGCTATCGGTAGAGGTCACCCCCCGAGTCTATTTCCACCCCGGCCACGCCCGCCCGTCGGGCCGGACCGGACGTCCGGTGTCGTCAGAGGTGGGTACCGGTCATGGCCTGGAGCGCCAGGCTGGTGCCGGCCACCAGGACCCAGAGCAGGGCACCGAGGGCCAGGGGCCGGAATCCCGCATGGCGGATGTCCCGTGGGCGGGTCGACAGCCCGATGGCCCCCAGCGCCATGGTGATCATCACCTCGGCGGTGGTCGACAGGCCCTGATGCCAACCGGACGGAACCAGCCCGATGGTGTTCAGCGTCACGGCGACGAGGAACCATCCGATGAACACCGGTACCACGTGGCGCAGCCCGGCGGCCGCCCCGGGGGCGTCGGTGGTCGTGGACCGGACCGCACGCCGTCGCCAGACCGACAGGCCGAGGGCGATCGGGATGATCATGAGCGTCCGGGTCAGCTTCACCACCACCGCGTAGGTGGTCGCCCCGTGCCCGAAGATCGTCGAGGCGGCGACCACCGACGACAGGTCGTTGACGGCGGTCCCGGCCCACAGGCCGAAGGCGTGGGGTGACAGCCCGAGGGCGTGACCGATGGTCGGGAAGGTGAGGACCGCCGCCACGTTGAAGGTGAAGATGGTGGCGATGGCGTAGGAGACGTCGGCGTCCGAGGCGGAGATGACCGCGTCGGTGGCGGCGATGGCCGAGGCCCCGCAGATGCCCGTCCCCACCCCGATCAGCGTCCGCAGGTCGCGGGCCACGCCCAGGGCCCGCCCGATCACGACCGCCCCGACCAGCGCCACCGCCAGCGTGCCGACGAGGACCGGCAGCGACGAGCCGCCGACGGTCAGCACCTCGTGGAACGAGAGCCCCGTGCCGAGCACGACGATGGACGCCTTGAGGACCGTCTTGGCGGCGAAGCCCAGGCCCGGGCGCGCCCGCACCGGCGGCGGGCGGACGAGGGCCACCGCGATGCCACCCAGCACGGCGAACACCGGGGCGCCGACCACCGGCACCAGGTGACCGAGGACGGTGGCCACACCGGTGAGGACCGCCACCGGCACCAACCCGGGCAGGAGCGCCACCACCCTCGCCGTGCGCGTCTGCGCCCGGACCGGCGCCGGCGTCACCCCGGCCCGGGGGCCGGGCGCCTCGACGGGGGTACGTTCGTCCATGCCTCCAGCCTCTGCCGACCGGTCGCCCGCCGATAGACCGGATCCAGGCGCGGGGTTATAAGGTTGCCTTATGTCCCTTCCCGACCCGGTACCCGACATCCGCTCGCTGGACCTGCTCCGGAGCGTGGCCGAGCTCGGCTCGATCCGTCAGGCCGCCGGCGCGCACCACATCAGCCAGCCGGCGGCCAGCATGCGGCTACGGTCGCTGGAGCGGACGCTCGATCTGGAGCTGCTGGACCGGTCGGCCGGCCGGGCCCGCCTCACCGTCCACGGACGTGCCGTCGTGCAGTGGAGCGGGGCGGTGCTCGAGGGCATGCGCGATCTGCTCCTGGGGACGGCGGCGCTGCGGTCGGAGGGACGGGACACCCTGCGCATCGCGGCCAGCATGACCGTGGCCGAGTACCTGGTGCCGAAGTGGCTGAACCGCCTCCGGGCCTCCAACCCCGACATCGGGATCTCGTTGGAGATGGGGAACTCCGAGCACGTCACCCGGACGATGCTGGGCGGCGGGGCCGACATCGGATTCGTCGAGGGCACCGGCGGCCCGCCCGAGCTGCACGCCCGCGTCGTCTCGGATGACGACCTCGTCGTGGTGGTGGCGCCGTCCCATCCCTGGGCGCGGCGGCGCCGGCCACTGTCGCCCGCCGACCTCGCCGCCACGCCGTTGGTCCTCCGCGAGGAGGGATCGGGGACGCGGGAGGTGCTCGAGCGAGCCCTCGGTGCCGCCGGGTTGGCACCCACGCCCCTCATCGAGCTGGCCTCGACCACCGCCATCAAGGCGTCCGTGGCGGCCGGTACCGGGCCCGGGGTGCTGAGCCGGATGGCCGTCGAGCCCGAGGTGTCCGACGGTCGGGTGGTCGTGGTGGCGACCACCGGCATCGACCTCGAGCGGCGCATCCGGGCGATCTGGCGCGGCGAACAACCGCTGATGCCCGCCGCCGCCCGCCTGCTGCAGGTCGCCGAGGACACCGCCGGAAGCTGAATCGGGCCGGCGCCCGGCGTCAGGACGCCCTGACCGCGCCCTGCTGCAGCGAATCGACGACCTGCTGGAGTCGGAGGGCCACCTTCTCCGCCAACGGGCTCAGTTCGAGATCCGTCATCAGGTCACGAGGATCGGCGACCGCTACCCGGGTCGACCCGTCGACGCCCTCGAGGACGACGTTGCACGGCAGCGCCAGGCTGGCGGCCGGGTCGATCAGCACCGCCTCGTAGGCGAACGCCGGGTTGCAGGCCCCGAGGATCTTGAGCGGGGCCCGATCGATACCGAGCTTCTCCTTGAAGGTGGCGGCCATGTCGATCTCCGTCACGACACCGAACCCCTGCTCGGCCAAGGCGGCGCGGACCACCGGCTCGGCGTCCTCGACGGAGAGTGCCAGCACCGCGTCCAACGAGGTCAGCCGGGTACCGGCCCCCGGCCCCGTGGAGCCGACGGCGGCACTCACGACGCGCTCGCGGTGCGCTGCTGGTCCTCGACCTGGCGGCGCACCTCGTCCATGTCGAGCGCCTCGGCCTGGCCGATGAGGTCGTCGAGGGCCTCACGGGGGATCGCCCCGGGCTGGGAGAACACCAGGATCTCGTCGCGGAAGATCATCAGCGTGGGGATGGAGCGGATGCCGAACGAGCCGGCCAGCTCGACCTCCGCCTCGGTGTCCACCTTCCCGAACACGATGCCGGGATGCTCCTCCGACGCCGCCTCGAAGACCGGGGCGAAGGCCTTGCAGGGCCCGCACCATGCCGCCCAGAAATCGACGAACACGATGTCGTTGTCCTGCACCACCTCGGTGAAGTTCTCATTCGTCAGTGCCACCGTTGCCATCTGGCTCTCCTTGCTCTCGTTCCAGCCCTGCGCTCGTTCCTGCCTGGTACAACCCTCATACCCCTGCGGGTATTCCGGGAGGCCGTACGCCCCGTCGGGCCGGGGCTGGTACCCGGGGCGGCCGGACGGCATCGGTGTCACCTCGTGCCAGCGTGGCCGCACCCGGCGACGCGGAGCATTCGGGGCGCCGGTGAACCCCCCGCCCTTGCCTCACTGCGACACGGCGCAGCGGTTCGGGCCCACTTCGAGCTCGCGCAGCGCGTCCAGCGGCCCGCTCACCCGCCCCAGATTGGCCTCGACGATCCTCGTGTAGTTCGGAGGACGCTCGACCGAACGGGACGCGGCCCACTCGACGAAGGCCGCCCGATCGAGGGAGAACGCCTCGAGGTCCCTGCGAAGGTCACCCAGCGATGCACCGACCGGTTGGTCCGGACGGACGACCACCTCGTCGCCGTAGTGGCCGGGCAGGACGAGGAGCTCGTCGGGCAGGACGAGCAACGACTCGTGGAGCGAGTGGTACAGATCCTCCGCGAACGCCCGTGCCTGGTCGGCCAGGTCGGGACGGCCCACGCTCTCGATGAAGAGGGTGTCACCGGTGAGGGCCGCGCGGTCGCTCGCCACATAGACGGTGGATCCCCGCGTGTGCCCCGGGGTGTGCAGTGCGAACACCGAGAGCCCGTGGCCGCCGGGCAGGTCGAACCGGTCGCCGTCCGCCAGGGGCTCGTAGGCGAACTCGAAGTGGTCCGCCGGGTTGAGGTGGAGTGACGCGCCCGTGCTGGTGGCCAGCGCCCGAGCCCCGCTCAGGTGATCGGCATGGAGGTGCGTGTCGAAGACCCGCTCGATGGTCCACCCGTGCTCGTCCGCCAGACGCAGGTAGACGTCCGTGTCGGCTGAAGGGTCGACCACGAACGCCCGGTCGGCCGATCCCACCAGGTAGGAGAGACAGCCCTTGCCCCGCCGGCGGACCTGGACGACTCGCAGGTCGTCGAATTCCAAGGTGACGGAATCGTAGGCCTGCCCCCACGCCCGCATCCCACCGACGAGGTTGCCCACGTGCCGCCCGGCTCCACTGAGCGTCTCGGCCGCCAGGGCGGACCGGCTGCCCGAGGCGCACACCGTCACGACCTCGCGGTCGTCGGGCACCTCGGCGATCCTCGCAGCCAACTGTCCGACCGGGATGTTCACCGCGGTGGGGATCGACCACTCGTCGAACTCCGCGGGCTCCCGGACATCCACCAGGAGCAGCTCTTCGGTCGTACCGAGCCGAGCCGCAACCTCCGAGGCATCCACATCCCTGTACATGTTCACTCCCTTGGTCCGGCCCGCCGGGCAGGCTCGCCGCTGGATAGTTCAACTATACCCCCTAGGGTATATTCCACAAGCAAGGCCCTGCGATGACGGACGTCACGACGTGAAGGGAGGAAGCAGCCATGGCGAGGTTGGAACCCGAGGACCCAGACCCCGGCATCGGTCCTGCCGAGGCTGCCGAGCTGGTGGGGCGTGGCGCGGTCCTCGTCGACCTCGACGGCGGTGCGGTGGCTTGGGTCGAAGCCGGGCTTCCGTTGGAGACGGACGACGGTGGAGGGGGTCGAGCGGCGTGAGGCTCCTGCTGAGCCTGCCGCTGGGGCTGCTGCTCGGCATGGCCCTGGGCGCCCTCGGTGGCGGCGGTTCGATCCTCGCGGTCCCGGCGCTGGTGTACGTGGTGGGTCTCGAACCCAAGTCGGCGGTGACCACCTCGCTCGTGGTGGTGGGGGCGGCGGCGCTCGGTGGGATGATCGGGCACTGGCGCGGCGGTCGTGTCCGGCTGGCTGCCGGGCTCTGGTTCGGCCTCGCCGGGATCGGCGGGTCATTTCTGGGCTCGCGGCTCAATCGGGCCGTCGACCCGACGGTGCTCCTGATCGCCTTCTCCGGCCTGATGCTGGTGGCCGGCTGGCGCATGTGGGCGTCGGCCCGGCCGAAGGATCCGGACCCCACACGCCACCGGCCTACGGATACGGAGGAACCGGAGGCGTCGCCCGGATACCGGGCTCCATCGGCCGGCTCGACCGACACCCGGGCGAGCGCCCGACCGGTGCGTGGGGGCGCGCGCCGGGGCACGGTGTCGCTCGTCGCCAGCTTCGTCGTCGCCGGCACCGCGGTGGGCTTCATGACCGGGTTCTTCGGGGTGGGCGGCGGCTTCATCATCGTTCCCACCCTCGTGCTCGTCCTCGGATTCGACATGCCGGAAGCCGTCGGGACCTCGCTGCTGATCATCGCCATCAACTCCGCTGTCGCCCTTTCGTCCCGACTCGCCACGACGGGTGTCGACTGGCACGTGGCGGTGCCCTTCACGGTCGCCGCGCTCCTCGGCGCGCTGTTCGGCAATCGGGTGGCGGACCGGCTCCCGTCCGCAGATCTCGTCCGGTGGTTCGCCGCGCTCCTGGCGGTGGTCGCCCTCTACACGTTCGTGGACACCCTCGTCGCCCCACCGGCCACCACCCATGCGCGGACCGTTCGCAATGCAATCGGTACGATCGCCACGCTCCAACCGGCGCACCACGTCGGTGGCACCGTCCCCGACGGGCGGCAGGGGGCAGGCGCTCCGGACGCCGGTCAGGGGAACGGCCCGATCCTCGGAGCCCGGCCTCGCCCGCGCCTCGGAACACCCTGGCGCGGCACGCCCGCCGCCACACCCGGCGGGTCATGAGGGGGCCAGGACCGGAAACCCCTCCTCGTCGGCCACGGCCCGAGCGGCCTCCGTCGCCTTCATGTGGCCGGGATGTCCGGTGATCCCCCCTTCGTCGAACACCAGCGACAGGTCAGTGCCCTCCGGTTCGACCGCGAGGCGGACCTCCGAGCACAGCTCGACCAACGATGCTGCGGTGACCCTCCCGTCACCGAATTCGAGGAGGCGGACGCCGGCGGCCCCGAGGGCCGGACCCGCCGAGCTGAGCTCGCGCTATCGGATCTGGTGGAGGTCGCCCATGTCCGCTCCGAGCGTCGACGCCTCGCCGTGAGTCAGACACAGCACGGACGTCCTCGCGCCGCGTTCGGCGAAGGCACTCAGCACGGCGCCCAGCGCGAAGCTCTCATCGTCCGGATGTGCACACACGGCCAGCACCGATTCGATTACGGGAAGGTCGTGGAGGACGTCATCCCTGGAACGCATCGTGCTGCTCCTCTCCCTGTCGCCTCGACCGTTGCCGGGTCACCGCCGTCCGTCCAGAGCCCGGTCCTGCTCCCCGGGGGTCACGCGGCAGGGGACTCAGTGGTGTTCCTTGCGGATGATCTTCGCCATCTTCAGGTTGATGACCAGGAAGCGCCCCAACTGGGCGATGAGGCTCGAGCGGGCCCGAAGGGTCTCGGCCGTCGGGAGCGGTGCCCTGGCGATGTCGTCGGTGGTGTCGTCCATCGTCGTCTCCTTCCCTACTCGGGGATCAGGTACCAGCCCGGGCGGGCCTTGGCCTTGTAGATGAACAGGTAGTGGAGCGCCAGCTTGACCCAGTGCCCGGCCAGGCCGATCTCACCGAAGGTGTCCTTGAGGCTGCGCCCCGTGCCGGGGTACTTCTGGAAGTCGGGCACGACCGGATACATGGTCATCGACGCCGCACTCCCGTGGCGCAGGCCGGACCCGGCCGAGGCCACGCACGCCGCCGCCATGTCGGCCATGGAGGCCGACCGGACCTGGACGGCGTCGCCCTTGTCGATCATGGCGGCGATGTTGGTGGCGGCCAACTTGCCCATGATCCCCGAGGGCATGCCCGTGCGTGGCGGCGACGGGGCGATGACCGTGCCGTGCGGCGACGTCCGGGGCCGCGAGATCTGGTGCGGCGGGGCGAAGGCGATCCCCACGGCGAAGATGTTGGGGAACCGGGGCACCTGGTAGGTGCGGGGCCAGTCCTCGGCCCGCCACTCCTCGAAAGCTTTCCCCGTGTAGTCGGCATCGACCTTCATGAACCCGTTCGGTGCGAACAGCTCGGCACTGATGTCCCCGCCGCCACGGTCGAACGCCCGGAGGTCCACCCCCCGGAAGGGAGGAAGGAGCATGGCGAAGTCGAAGGCCAGTGCGTTCGTGGTGCCGTCGAGCTGTTCGTAGTGGACGACGCCTTCCTCGACGCCGGTCACGTGGGCCCCGGTGATGGCCCGGATCCCCCGCTCGCGGAACAGCGATTCGGTCCACAGCTTCGACGTCGTCTGGAAGCCCTGCTGGGTGAAGGTCAACCCGCCGACACCGAAGTCACCCAGCTCGTACTCGTTGGTCAGGTAGACGATGTCGGCCAGGTCACGCACCCCGGCCTGGCGGACCTCGTGCTCGACGTTGAACGCGTACTCGAAGGCGGCGCCCTCGCAGGTGCACGTCCCGTGCCCCATCCCGACGACGAGGACCTGGTGCTCGCCCTGCCGCATCTTGGCGATCGACACCTGCAGGGCCGCCGAGGCCTCGACGGCGTGGCCCGAGGTGCACACGGAGTACGAGTGGCCGTCGGGACCGAGGCCCGGGGTGGCCCCGAAGTTGAGCTTCGGACCGGTGGCGTTGATCAGGTAGTCGTAGGAGAGCTCACCGTGCTCGCCGGCCCGGCCCGGGCCCGTGTAGGTCAGCTCCACATAGGGCGAGTCGTGGGCCGGATCGCCTTCGGGGTGGATCGCCGTGGCCAGGGCCTGCTGGTAGCCGATGCCCTTGCGCTTGTAGATCGGGGCGAGCTCGAAGGTCACCTGGTCGGTCTTCATCTTGCCCACCCCCACCCAGATGTTGGACGGGATCCAATTCCACCGGGCGTTCGGGGTGACCACCACCACCTCGTCGGACGGCTTCAGCATCCGGGAGAGATGGAGGGCCGCCGTGTGGCCGGCGATCCCTCCGCCCAGGACTACGACTCGTGCCATCTCCGACCTCCATCTGTTGCGCTGCCTCCAGCCTACCATATACCCCTAGGGGTATAAAGGGCGATCCGAGGCCGGGGGCTCAGGCCAACTTGGTGAAGAGACGCTGCACCTCGTCGAGGGGGTAGCCGGATGCCGCCGCCTCCTCGGGATGCTGCAGGCAGAAGGTGAGCCCGCTGGCGACGAGCCGGAAACCGACCTGTTCGAGCGCCTTGGTCGCTGCGCTCAACTGGGTGACGATGTCGCGGCACTCGCGGCCTTCGGACAGCATCGTCTCCACCGCGTGGACCTGCCCCTCGACCCGACGCAGCCGCAACCGGAGGTCCCTGACCACCTCATCGGGCAGTTCCATGTTCACTCCTCCTCCAACCTCACGGCTGATCACCTTCGCTCGTCGCCCCCGTCAGTGCGAGAACTTCACCTTGGGCAGGATCCGTCCGAGCCACTTCGGCTGGTGCCAGGCACTGTGCCCCCCCAATCGGAGCACGACCGGAAGCACCACCAGTCGGACCACCAGGGCATCGAGGGCGACGGCGATGGCCAGGATCACGCCCATCTCCTTGGGGGCCAGCGGCCCGGACAGGGCGAAGGTCAGGAAGACGGCGACCATCACGGCGGCGGCGGACAGCACCACCCGCCCCGAGGTCCGCATCGACCCGATCATGGCGTGCTCCGGATCCGGGTGGGTCTCGTAGCGCTCCTTGGCCGCCGACAGCATGAACAGCGTGTAGTCCATGGCCACGCCGAAGACCATGGCCCCGAAGAACAACGGGGCCCAGGCGTCGATGAATCCCTGGGGCTGGAAGTGGAGCACGCCCGACAGGAAGCCGTTCTGGAAGATGAGCCGGCCGATCCCGAACGCCCCGGCCACCGAGAGGGCGGTGATGAGCACGCCCAGGGCGGCGATCAGCGGTGCGCCCAGGGCGATCAGCAGCAGCAGGAACCCGAGGACGCCCAGGATGGCGAGGACCATCGGTGTGTGGGAGGCCAGCGACTGCTGGAGGTCGTGGTTTTCGGCCGCGGCTCCGCCGATGAGGGTGCCGGCCGGCAGCACCTGGCGGAGGTGGTCGATGGTGGCACCGGTGGCGGTGGTCGACGGTCCGGTGGTCGGGACCACCTGGTCGAGGGTCCATCCGGCGCGGGTCGGACCCGGCACGGTGCCGGCCACCCCCGGGGCGTGGGCGAGGACGTCGAGGGCCCGGGCCTGCTCACCGGCGGGCACCACCACCTGCAGGGTGCCCGGGGTGCCGGGCCCGAAGGCGGCGGTCACCTGGTCGTAGCCGATGCGGGCATTGGCGGTGGGGGGCACGATGGTGATGGAGGGCATGTTGGTCCGCATCCCGATGACCGGGGAGGCGGCCAGGAGCAGCAGCACCAGGGCGGCGGCACCGGCCGGGAAGGGGTGCTTCCACAGGAACCGGCCCCAACGGTGGAGCTGCCGGTCGAGGGGCCCCTCGCCCACCTTCGGGCCGCCGCGACCGAGGCGGATGGTCCCCTTGTTGATGTTGGTGCCCAGTTTCCCGAGCACGGCCGGCAGCAGCGTGAGCGTGGCGGCCAGCACCGCGATGACCGACAGCATGATCCCGAAGGCCATGGATCGGAACGCCGGACTCGGCACGATGAGGATGGCGGCCAGCGAGGCCAGCACCGTCAGCGCGCTGAAGGCCACCGCCTTGCCGGCGGTGTCGACCGTCTCGGCCACCGAGGCCACGATCGCCTGGCGGTCCCCCGGCTCGGCACCCCGCCGTTCCAGCGCCGACCGGAAGCGCATCACGAGGAACAGGGCGTAGTCGATCCCCAGGGCGAGGGCGAACATCAGGGCGAAGTTGAGGGCCCAGATCGACACCGGGGTGAACCTGGTGGTGATCACCAGGGCGCCGGCGGCCACCAGCAGCCCAGCCATGGTCAGGAGGAGCGGGAGGCCGGCGGCCACCAGGCTCCCGAAGGCGATGACCAGGATGATGATCGTCACCGGCCACGACAGCAGCTCCGACCGGAGCATGGCCGACCGGTTAGCCGTGTTGAAGTCGGCCCACAGGGCGCTGTCACCGGTCAGGGTCACGCTGATGCCGGCGGTGGACAGAGCCGCCAGCTTGGGCTGCACGGCATCGGCGGCCTGCACCATCTTGTTGGAGTCCGCCGCGGCGCCGGCGGTGATGACGGCCGTCCGGCCGTCCCTCGAGATCGAGACACCGGCCTGGGGTGGGACGACGGTGGACACCCGGGGGTCGCCGCGCAGCACCTGGGTGGCGCCGGCCACGGCCGCCGTGGCCCGGGGGTCGTTGGCGATCGGACCGTGGTGGTCGACGATGACGACCTGCAGCCCCGTGGCACCCAGGCCGGCGAAGTCCTTTTCGATGACGGCGCGGGCGGCCACGGACTGGCTGTTGGACGCCTGCCATCCAGCGCCGGCCAGGGAGCTCTCCACGTGGACGGCGAAGACCCCGAAGACCAGCAGCACCAGGATCCAGCCGATGAGCACCCGGCGGAAGTGGGTGGCGGCCCAGCTGCCGAGCCGGGCGAACGGGCCGGGCCGGTCGGCGCGGTGCGCGGCGTCGGGGCTGCCGCCGGCCGGGGCCGGGCTGTCGTCGGCTGCGGAGGCCCGGGATGCGGCGAGACCGGTTCCTTGGGTCGCTGTCATGGGAGCAGTCCTTTGATCAGACCGGCACGCGACCCGAAGGACACGGGCGGATACCGGGGTGGGTATGTAGCAACGTACCATGATACCCCCCTGGGTATCAAGACCCGGCCGACCGGCCCGGCCCGGCTACCGGACCGGGACCAGCAGACCGTGGGCGGTGAGGAAGTCGACCTGCTCCTCGTGCATCGGATCGGGCGGCACGGTGAACCACCCCCGTCCAGCGTGGGTGCCGGCGCCGGAGGACCGGTCGGCGTCGCAGAGGAACACCATCCCGACCGGCGAGTCCAACCCGTTGCGGTAGTGGCTCGGGTACTCGATGTATCCGAGCAGGGGCCCGGCGTCGATCTCCATGGCGAGCTCGGTGGCCGCCACCCGGGTCACCGCCTCGACCAGGGGTTCGCCGAACCGCACGGTTCCCCCGGGGATGTGCCACAGGCCCGCACAGGGCCCGCCCGTCCGCCTGGTCAGGAGGATGCCGAGGGGACCACGGATGACGACCTCCACGGTGAGGCGGGGCACCTTGGCGTAGATCTCGTGGAACTCCGCTTCCGTCAGGGGTGGTCCTGCGTCCCCACCACGGGGTCCCGAGCCGGACGTCCCCGTGCTCACGGCCCGGGCTCCGGGGTCACCCTCACGCCGTCCATGGTACCGAGGGCCCCGCTCGCCCGGCCGGTGACCCCGGAGGTCGCCACCGGGCGGACGGCCGGCTCACCAGGACGGTCGGAGGCGCCCCGGGGTGGCGATGGCGGTGAGGGCCACCTGGAGGCGCCCGAAGTCCTGTGGACCCAGCCGCGATCGCCACTGGTCGACCGTCTCCGAGGCGGCGGCCTCGGCCGCCAGGGTGCAGGCCCGTCCGCGGTCGGTGAGGAGGAGCAACCGCGCCCGGGCGTCGTGCTGGTGGGGGCGCCGCACCACGTAGCCGTGGTCGACGAGGTGATCGACGAGCTGGCCGGCGGCCTGCTTGGTGATCCCGAGGTGCTCGGCCACGTCGGCGGTGGTGGCGTCACCGGCACTGATCCGTGCGAAGGCGAACCCGTGGGCCGGACGGACGTCGTCGAAGCCGCGCCGGGCGAGACCCTCCTGGATCCCGTCGACCAGCTGGCTGGCCAGGCGCAGCACCGCGACGGCCGTCGTCCAACCGTCGTCTGCCATGCCGGCCATCTTGACACGAGCTGGTCATGCTGCTTGTCTATAAGGACAGTTACCTTGTCTATTCAGGAGGACCGACATGCCCGTCTTCAGCCCCGAGGAGGCGACCACCTTCGAGACCCACGGTGCGAGCTTCCGCTCGTACGTCGCTCCCTCCCGGGGGAGTCGCGAGCTGTGCGCGTGGCGCCTCGAGGTCCCCGCCGGCCTCGACGGCGTGGCCCACCGACCGAACCGCGAGGAGGTGCTGCTGGTGCTCGACGGTGAGCTGGGGATCACCATCGACGGGATCCGGTCCCAGCTCCACCGGGGTGACGTGGCCCTCGTGCCGGCGCACAGCCGGTTGCAGGTCGACGGGGGTCACGGGGGAGCGACCGCGTGGGTGGCGACGACCCCCGGCCTGGAGGCGGAGATGGCCGACGGGACCCTGATCACCCCGCCCTGGGGTCGCTGACCGGATACAGCCAAGCCATGTCGGTACCCGTGGTGCAGGCCCGCCTCGGGGAAGGTGGGGTGGGTTCGGCCCGGAGAGCAACGGACATGCCGGTCAGGGACGGATCTCGTAGAACGCGTTGACCGGATGGTCGATATCGAGCCGGCGGAAACGGCTGAACCCAGCGGCGCGCGCCATCGCTTCGGCCTTGGCCGGGGGCAGGCCGAGCGTGCCGAGGCCCGCACCGTCCGGCGCCGACATCGCCGACGACAGGCACGACAGGACGCTGATGCCGTACATCAACGACGCCATGGGATTTTCCGAGGCGTTGAGCGCGAAGGTGTCGTGGGCCTTGATGTCGACGAGTAGCCACGTGCCATCGGGGGTGATGGCCCGACGCAATGCCTGCATCATCTCGAACGGATGTGTCATGTCGTGGATGCAGTCGAACGTGGTGATGAACCCGATGGATCCGACATCGGGCAGCGGCTCTTCCCGCGGGTCGTGGAACGACACGTTCGACGCCCCGGCCTCCGAGCGCTTCTCCTCGGCGCGGACGAGTGCGAACCGGCTGATGTCGTACCCCAGGAACCGGCTCTTCGGGAACGCGTCGGCCATCAGCAGCAGGGCTCCCCCCGCGCCACAGCCGACGTCCGCCGCGGTCGTGCCGTCGGCGAGCGACTCGGCGACGCCGTCGAGCGCGGGCAGCACCACCGGCAGCAGGTTCGTCCGGTTCCACGGTTCGAACGACCGCTCGATACCGACCGCGGCCTCCGGACCATGGCTGTCGTAGTCGTGCCCGTGCCCGGTACGGAAGCTTTCGGGCATCGCTCGAAGCATGTCCATCGTGTTGGGAAACCGGTGGAACATTCCCATCCCGTACGCCGGATGGTCGGGTGTCGCGAGGACCGCGGCGGCCTCGTCCGACAGCGAGAAGCGCTCCTCGTCGTCGCAGCCGATGATCCGCGCGGCCGCCTGGTTGTAGGCCCACTCGCGTACCCAGCGTTCGTGGAGACCCGCTCGTCGGGCGAGCTCGTCCGAATGCAGTGGCTTGCCGGCAGCTCGCAGCGCCTCGTAAAGGCCGAGCTTGTCGCCGAGGTGGATCATCCCCGCCGTCACCGCGCCCTCGAGCTTGGTGAACACGAGAAACGAGAACATCCGGAGCTTCTTGTCATCCATGGGCTGCATCCTTGTCGAGCGGGCACGTCGGGCGCGTCACGTCGTGACCGGAGGCGGAGCGACGACGACGACATCGATCTTCGGGGGCTGATCCCACCGACGTCGACGACGACCTTGACCCGGTCATACCGGTTGAGTGCTATGCCTCTGCATGGTCGACAATTCACCTGCATACCTCTGGAGGCGACTCTTCCATGTCGGATACGGCCCTGCGCACCGACGGCCTGACCAAGCACTTCGGCGACGTGGTGGCCCTCGACCACCTCGACCTCGAGATCGCCCCGGGGGAGGTGGTCGGCTATCTCGGACCCAACGGGGCGGGGAAGACGACCACCATCCGCCTGCTCCTCGGGCTGAGCCGCCCGACCGGGGGGCGAGCGGAGATCTTCGGGCTCGACTGCCAGCGGCAGCCGGTGCAGGCCCATCGTCGGCTGGGCTTCGTGGCCGGGGAGGCCGCGCTGTGGCCGTCACTCACCGGTGCCGAGACGCTCGCCCTGCTCGGTCGTGTCCACGGCGGGGTCGACGAGGCATACCGCGACGAGCTCATCGAGCGGTTCGACCTCGACCCCACCAAGAAGGTGCGCGCCTATTCGAAGGGGAACCACCAGAAGGTCATCCTGATCGCCGCCCTGATGGTCCGGCCCGACCTGCTCGTCCTCGACGAGCCGACCAGCGGGCTCGATCCCCTGATGGAGCAGGCCTTCCGCCACTGTGTCCACGAGGCGAAAGATCGGGGACAGACGGTCTTCCTCTCGTCACACATGATGAGCGAGGTGGAGGCCCTCTGTGACCGGGTGGGCATCCTGCGCGACGGGAGGCTCGTCGAGATGGGCACGTTGGCCGAGATGCGCCACCTGAGCGCGCTGAACGTCGAGGCGAGGTTCGACGGACCGGTCCCCGACCTCTCCGTGGTGCCGGGGGTCAGTGCGGTGGAGACCGACGGCTCCCTGGTGCGTTGCCAGGTCCGTGGATCCATCCAGCCGCTGGTGCAGGCCCTGGCGTCAGCCGGGGTGACCGATCTGTTGAGCCGCGAGCCCTCGCTGGAGGAGCTGTTCCTCGCCCAGTACGGAGCGGACGGCCGTGCAGGCTGACCTCGGGCTCAGGGGGCGGATCACCGCGCCGGTGCGCGCCGACGGCTCACCGGCCACCGTCGTCGCCGCCGTCACCGCGCGCAAGGCGGTGCGGTCGGGGGTCCTGTGGGGCTACCTCTTCGGCATCGCCATCGCCTCGTCGGAGACCAGCTACGTCAGGCTCTACAAGACGGCGGCGCAACGCCAGGCCCTGGCTGCCACCTACGCGACCAGCAAGGCGACGAGTGCCCTCTTCGGGCCCGCCCCCCAGCTCCAGACGGTCGGCGGGTTCACCGCCTTCAAGATCTCCATGACGCTCCTCATCCTCGGCGCCGTGTGGGGCCTGCTCACCAGCACCCGACTGCTGCGCGGCGAGGAGGACGGCGGGCGTTGGGATCTCCTCCTCTGCGGCCAGACCACCCGCCGGGGTGCGGCAGCCCAGGCGATCGCCGGACTCGGTGCCGGCCTGGTGACCCTCTGGGTGGTCACCGCCGTCATCGCCCTCCTGTCGGGGCTGCCGTCGAGCGTCGGCATCGGGGCCGGTCCCTCGCTCTTCTTCTCCCTGGCCATGGTGGCCACCGCGGCCATGTTCCTCGCCGTCGGAGCCGCCACCAGCCAGCTGGCGGCCACCCGACGCCAGGCGGCCTCGTTCGGGGCGGTGCTCCTCGGCGTCAGCTACGGCTTGCGGCTGATCGCCGACGCCGGATTGGGTCTCCACGGGCTCCTCTGGGCCTCCCCGCTGGGCTGGGTGGAGGAGCTCCAACCGCTCACCTCGCCCCGACCCCTGGCGCTGCTGCCGATCGTCGCCTTCACCGCGGTCCTGGCCGTGGTGGCAGTGCACCTCGCCGACCGGCGCGACGTCGGGGCGGGCATGGTGGCGGACCGCGACCATGGCCAGGCCCGTCTCGGGCTGCTCTACGGTCCCAGCGGATTGGCGATCCGCCAGCTGCGGGCGACCGTCGTCGGCTGGTGGGTCGCCATCGGGCTCTCGGCTCTGATCTACGGGTTGATCGCGAAATCGACCGGCGCCACGGTCTCGGGTTCGGTCCGAGAGGTGCTCTCCAAGCTGGGAGCGCCCGGTAACGGGGCTGCCGCGGTGTTCGGCGTGTGCTTCCTGGTCGAGGCGATCCTGATCGGCTTCGTCGCCGCCGGCCAGGTGACCGCCGCACGCTCCGAGGAGGCCGGGGGCATGCTGGACCACTTCGTGGTCCGACCGGTGTCGCGGAGCGCGTGGCTCGGCGGGAGGCTCCTCGTGGCGCTCGTCGTGTTGGTGCTGAGCGGCGTGGCGGCCGGCGTGCTGGGCTGGCTGGGAGCCGCCAGCCAGCACACCGGATTGCGCTTCACGAGCCTGCTCGGTGCAGGTATCAACCTGGTGCCTACGGCGATCGTCATCCTGGGGATCGGCGTGCTCACCTTCGGCCTCCGGCCCCGTGCCACCTCGACCGTGGTCTACGCCGTGCTGGGCTGGTCGGTCCTCGTCGTCATCGTGGGTGGGTTCGGCTCGGTGGGCCACTGGGTGCTCGACACCTCGGTGTTCCACCACATGGCCTCGGCACCCGGCGTGCCGCCCGACTGGGAGGCGAACGGCATCATGACCGGCATCGGAGTTGCGGCCGCCCTCGTCGGGGGCCTGGCCTTCCGGCGACGGGACCTGCAGGGGGCATGACCACGGAACGAGCAACGCTCCCCGGTCCTGCGGGCCGACCGATCAATGGCCGGCCCGTGGCCTTCGAGGCCCTGACCGCCCGGGAGCGGATACGAGGGGCGGCCCTCGAACACGTCGCCCGTGACGGGTACCACCGGGCGACGAAGCGGGCGATCGCCGAATCGGCCGGCGTCTCCCCGGGCTGCTCCGCCACCACGACGGGCCGAACGAGGACCTGCGGGAGGCGTGTGACCACTACGTGTTGGAGATGCTCCCGCGCGTCAACGGCCGGCTCGCCGACGACCCCGGCGCCTCGGTACCGTCCCAGCAGACATCGAAGCCGATCGGCCGGGAGCCGAAGGAGAGCGACTCATCGCGCTGGCGTCACAGGACATCTACTCCCCGCACTGATCGACCAGGGCGTCGCCACTCCTGCCGCCGGCTACGAGAAGCCCGAGCGGGGGGTCAGAACCGGCTACGAGGTCGAGCAGTCCGTCGGCATCGGGTGGGTTCGGCCGTCTGGCCGGCACCTGTGGCCGTCAGGAATGGACGTGCAGCGACACCTCGACGGGGGGCCGCAGCCAAATCCGTGCAGCGGAGAGCAACTGGTACGGACCCGTCGCTCTGACCGCCGTCGCGGACGGCGTCCCGGGAGCCCAGCAGTCGTCTGTCGGAACTGTTGGCGAAGCGTGGGGATCGCCACCAGGCCGTTCGGCTCCCGATGCGCTCGGTCCGGTTCACGGATCCGGCCGGTGCACGCCACTGAATGACCGCTCCCCGGAGACGCCGTCCGAGGGTGGCGCGTGCTCGTTGATCGCGTCCGGCAGTCTTCCTGTGACCGCTGGACGGGCCGGCGAGTCCACTCACATCTGCTCGAGCAACTCCTGCGTCTCGGTCAGGGAGGTCCGGAGAATCAGCTTGGCGATCTCCAGAAGTTCGAAGAGCTTCGGGTCCGCCACCGAGTAATAGACACTGGAGCCAACCTTGCGGGCCTGGATCAGGTTCGCACGTCGCATCACGCCGAGTTGCTGGGACAGGTGCGAGGCTTCGAGGCCCACCTCGGGGATCAACTCGCTGACGGGCCGTTCTCCTTCCCGCAGCACCTCCAAGATACGGATCCGGGCTGGATGGCCCAGTGTCTTGAAGAACTCCGCCTTCACTTGATAGATCGGGGTGGTCATCGGGGTGTCACTCGCGTTCATGCTCGTCTTCCCGCGTTCGCGGTGGCAGGAAGGGATCGTTGACCGGGCACGGGAGCTGAGGCTGAGGCTGACCGACACCCAGGTTCCATCGATGGCGATGTTTCACTGTGGATGGACATGGCAACTCCTGACATTAGAGGTCGTTCCCGGCATAGGACAGGTTGAAGCTCTTGTTGGCCAGCGGGAAGTCCGGGACGATGGTGTTGGCCAGCGACACGGGCAGTGCGGGCCAGTTCAAGAAGGACGGGTCGGCAATTTTGGCGCGGGCGAGCAGGTCGCCCTCGAGTTCGACCCGGTGGACGATTGCCCCGCGCCACCCTTCGGCGACTCCCACGCCGCTACCCGACTGCTGGTCTGAGGCGTTCCCCCGGGAGGCGTGTGCAGTGAGGCGCCCTGACCGGTCGAGAAGGTCGCCGAGGAGTAGCAATGACATCCGCACCTCGTCGACCCGCACCTGGTACCTCGCCAGGACGTCACCGCCCCCTCGTACGGCGGGAGCAAACGCCACGCCGAGGTCGACGAACGGGTGGGCCGTCCGTGCGTCGAACACCAGACCGGAGGCACGTGCCGCCGGTCCGACCAGGCCCAGGTCGCGTGCGTGGTTCTCGTCGAGCCGGGCCGAGCCGGCGAACCGTTCCATGACGAAGGCGTTCGAGCTCGCCAGCTCGACCAGCTCTTCGAACCGCGCCCCGACCCGGTTCAGTTCCTCGTGGGTGGGCAGACGCTGCACGTGGGCGCCGCCGGGCACGACGCCTCCCCGGAGCAGGCGGTGTCCGGTGACGTCCCGATTCAGCTGCAGGAGCTCCTCCCGCAGGGAGAGCGCCCACGCGTTGGCCAGCCCGAACCCGACGTCGTTGCACAGCGCGCCGATGTCGGCAACGTGGTTGTAGACCCGCTCCAGTTCGAGGAGGACGGCACGCAACACCTGGGCGTCGTCGGGAACGGTCACCCGGCGGGCATCCTCGACCGCTTGGCAGAACGCGATCGTGTGACCCACCGCGGTATCGCCCGAGATCCGCTCGGCGATGTCGATACCGGCCATCACGCTCTTCCTCTCGAAGAGCCGCTCGATGCCCTTGTGCACGAACCACAGACGGGCCTTCATCCGGAGGATCGTCTCGCCCACCACCCAGAATCGGAAGTGGCCCGGCTCGATGAGACCCGCATGCACCGGGCCGACCGGTATTTCATAGACGCCGGTTCCCGTCACCGGCACGAAAGGGAACTGTTCGGTGCTGGCTGCCATCTCCGGTGCAGGACCGGCATCAGTTCGCATCGGGAACCAACCATCCGGCCAGTGCTGATGCAGGACCAGGCGCCTCGGTTGCGGGTGACCGATCGGCTCGATGCCGAACAGGTCACGGAGCTCCCGCTCGAACCTGCTGGCCGGAAACGACAGTCCGGAGAGCGTCGGCACCTCAGAGCGAGCCCGGTCGAGGGGGATCTGGATCTCGATTCGAACATCGGGGGGCCCCGACGTGAAGAGGTAGACGACTCGCAGGGACACGGTGTCGTCGTGTCCGGACACCAATGCCAGCCTCATGCCCTGGGCGAACAGCTCCGACGCCACGGCAACCAGCTCGTCCGGAGCCACCATGGCCGAGCTCCGGTGGTGGCCATCCGGCTCGAGGGGACTGCGCAACAAGGCGTTCACGAGATCGCGAGAGCTCACGGCGCCACCACCCTGGCCGCAGCCTGCAGGAGCCCGTCCAGCGGCCAGGCGACAACCCCGATGAACGCACAGACGACGAGTCCACCGACCAACGGGGCAGTGACCGACCGGGGTGGCGCCGCCGCGGCCTGTTCCGTCGACGAGGCACCCAGCAACATATGCCGTGCGTGGCCTACGACGGCCACGAAGATCACCACCATGAGCCCGACGGCCATCGCCGCCACCCAACCCAGGCCGACCTGGAACTCCGCCCGTGTCATCAACAGTTCGCTGCTGAACAGACTGAACGGGGGAAGTCCCAAGAGGGCGACCAGTCCGAAGCCGAAGATGCCCCCGAGCATGGGTCTCCGAGCCAGGAGCGAGCGGACCCCGTCGATCTGACTGGTTCCTTCCGCGGCGAGGATCTCGCCTGAGGTCAGGAACAGGACGGTCTTGGTCAATCCGTGTCCCAGGATCTGCAGGAGCACGGCGGCGATGGCGAGCCGAATGCCGGCAGCTGCCCCCAGGGCGATGAGACCCATGTGCTCGATGCTCGAATAGGCGAGCATCCGCTTGTAATCGCGTTGGGCGATCAGGAGGGAGGCGGCAACGGCCAGGGAGAGCAGGCCGACGATGACCAGCAGCGTGCGCGGGAACGCCGGACCGATAGCCAGATCCACCACCGACTTGAACCGGAGGATGGCAGAGAAGGCGACGGCGAGGAGCACGCCGGACATCAGCGCCGATACCGGGGCGGGCGCCTGGCTGTGGGCGTCGGGAAGCCAGCTGTGCATCGGGGCGAGCCCGACCTTCGTGCCGTACCCCAGGACGAGGAGGGCAAATGCGATCCGCAGTACCGACGGATCCATCCGATGGGCGTTCGCCATCAGCGAGGTCCAGTCCAGTGCGTGCGCAGAGTGACCGCCGGCGTGGAGCGCGGCCAAGTAGACCAGCACGGTACCGAGGAAGGCGAGCGCGATGCCCACGGAACAGATCACCAGGTACTTCCACGAGGCTTCGAGCGCTCCCTTGGTCCGACGGTGTCCGACGAGGAAGGTCGTGACGATGGTCGTGGCTTCGACGGCGACCCACAGGACGCCGAGGTTGGCGGCGAGGACGGCGAGCAGCATGGTGGCGATGAACGCCTGGACAAGCACGCCATAGCCGGTAGCCCGTCCCCGGGTGGCCCGTGCGTCGCGCTGGTCGGCGGTCAGCGTGCGGATCCCGAGCCAGGTGGCCAGGACGGCCACCACGCCGATCACGATCACCATGAAGGCGGACAACGCGTCGGCACGGAGTATCCCCCACGCGCCGTGCGCCGGTGGGTGCCCGACCACCCGGACGGCCAGCAGCACGCCGAGCACGAGGACGGCGCCGTTGCTGAGTACTGCCGCCCATCCGGCCAGTGTGTGCCGCGGTGCCACGCTGATGACGACTCCGCCCAACAGGGGTAGCACGAGCAGGAAGACCAGGAGCATCAGTCCCGGAGCTCCCGGAGTTCGTCGAGGTCCACGTGGCCGAACTCCGACCGCAGCCGCCGGGTGAGGACCATGAGCACCATGATGCCGAGGAGCACATCGAGCGAGACGCCGAGTTCGATGAGAAACGGCACGCCGGCCGTGGAGAGGAACGCGACCAGTGCGATCCCGTTGTCGACCATGAGGAGCCCCACGATCTGGAAGACCAGGAGCCGGCGCGTGATCAGCACGAAGAAGCCGATGAGCAATGTCGCCACGCCCACCGGCACGAGTGCGCCAGCACCCGTGCCGACGAATCGACCGAGGCTCCGAGTGGTGAGGAAGGCCACGATGATCAGAACGGCCGCGGCAACCAGCGAGGCGGGAACATTGACCAAGGGTCGGGACTCCCGTTGGGGCCTGCCCTCGTCACCGGTCCGTCCGAGCAGGAAGGGGATGGCCACGCCCTTCAGCAGCACGACGACCACGGCCGTGGCGACGAGGCCGACGTCGTGGTGGCGGAGGCCGAGGATCAGGGCGACTGCCCCGAGTGCGAATCCCTGGATGGCGACCACCCGGATCACCGCGTGGACCGACGTCAGCCATAACACCACGACCGCGCTCACCACCACCGTGCCGGCGGCGAGGGTCAACGCCGAGTCGAACGTCATGCCAACACCAGAGCGGAGACGACGGCCAGCACCGCGAGCACGAATCCTCCGGCCATGAGCTCGGGAACCCGGAAGAGACGAAGCTTCGCCATTGCCACTTCGAGCGCAGCCAGGATCGTGCCGAGCACGGCGACTTTCGCCGTCAATGCGATCAACGAGATGACGAGATGTGCGGGCCCAGGGCCGGTGGCGATTCCCCACGGCAGAAAGAGGTCAGCGAGCAGGCTCACCAGAACGACCAGCCGCATGGACTCGCCCAGTTGAACCAGGGCGAGATCGGTGCCGGAGTATTCGAGGACCATTGCTTCGTGGATCATCGTGAGCTCGAGGTGCGTGCTGGGGTTGTCGACTGGCAGGCGTCCGCACTCGGCGACGATGACGATCACGAAGGCGGCCAGGGCGAGCAGGCGCTCGGGGGTTGCCAAGAGCAGCGGGTGGGCCCGGGACGTCGTGATGATGGCGGCCAGGTTGGACGAGTGGGCGGGCACGGACAGGGCGAGGATGGAGACGAGCAGGGCCGGTTCGGCGACGGCACCGATGGTGAGCGCACGGCTGGCCCCCATCCCGCCGAAGGCCGTGCCCGTGTCGAGTGCACCGAGACCGAGCACCACCGAGCCGAGCAGGAAGAGGTAGACGACAGCGAAGAGGTCGGCGCTCCACCCGAGCGCCGGATCGGTCGCCAGCAGCGGGGCGATGGCGGCGACCACCACCGTGGTGGCCACCAGCACCAGCGGCGCCAGAGGGAAGATCCAGCTGGCACGTTCGGGACGCATCCGCTGGCGGTGGGCCAGCTTCCTCAGGTCGAGGAGGGGCTGGCGCACCGGTGGCCCGACCCGCCCCTCGAGCCGGCAGCGGACCTTGCGCATCAGCCCGACCAGGAGCGGGCCCCCGAGCCCCATGGCGACGACCTGCAGCAGCGAGATCGCCACCGTCGACCCGATCGACCAGTCGGATCTCATGCCACGACCACGAGAACGATGATCAGCGCCACCATGCCGAAGGCCAGGTAGCGGTGGATGCTCCCGTTCGGCACCTTGCGAGCCACCGCCCCCCAGCGACGCAGCATCTGATTCGCGGGGTCGTAGAAGCGCCGTTCGAATGCATCGTCCAACGAGGTGTGGAAGGTTGCCGCTTCGACGTAGTAGCGAGACTCGGCCACGTGACTGACATCGACGTCATGTGACGGAGTGAGGACGTCTTCGAACACCCGGGTGAGGGGTTCACCGAACGACGTGGCGGTGTATTCCATTGCTGCCGTCTGCAGTTCGCGGCCACACCCCCACGCCTCGACGATTCGCACTGGTCCCGGCTGGAGACGGCGACGAACGAGCGCGATCGCCACGACCACCAGAACCAATGCCGCACCGAGGATCCCGGGGGCGAGCACGTCGTGCACACCGGACAGACCGAGTTGCCAGCCTCGGGCCAGCGGATCGGGTGCGACCGTCCGGGTCAAGCTTCGGGCCGCCCCGGTCACGGCGGGGATGACGAGGAGGGGAGCCACGCCGAACACCACGCAGAGCAGGGCCAAGATCCCGCCGCCCACCGACATCGAAGGTGCAACCTCCCGGGCCACCGCCGCGGGCTCTGTCCGGGGGAGTCCGAGCAGGCCGATTCCTGCGGCCTTGACGAAGGTGAACGCCGCCAGGCCGCCGGTGAGTGCCAGCACGCCGACACCTATGGGCATGGCCACGGCGATCGCCGGGTCCGCCGTCGGGAGCCCGTGCAGCATGCTCTGCAGGAGGAGCCACTCGCTCACGAAGCCACACAGGACAGGGAGAGCTGCCATGCCCAGTCCTCCGATCAGGAAGATGGCGCCCGTCATCGGCATCCGTCTCAGCAGCCCGCCCAGTGCGTCCAGGTCGCGCGTGCCGGTGGCCTGCTGGATCGACCCGGCGGCCAGGAAGAGGCAGCCCTTGAATACGGCGTGAAAGACCACGTGGAGGAGCGAGGCGACCAGCGCCAGCAGTGCGAGCGAACGGTGTCCGGTCGACGCGAACAGCCCCGAGGCACCGACACCCAGCAGGACGAGCCCCATGTTGTCGGTCGTCGAGTAGGCGAGCAGTCGTTTGAGGTCGCGCGACGTGGCCGAGTGCAGGGCGCCGAAGAGCGCGGACAGCGCACCCAGCGCCATCACCCCCAGCCACCACCACGTAGGTCCACCGTGGAGCATGCCGTCCCCGACGCGGAGGATGCCGTAGATCCCCATGTTCACCATGGCCGCCGACATCAACGCAGACACGGGGCCGGACGCCTCGGCGTGGGCACGAGGAAGCCAGACGTGCAAGGGCACGGCGCCGGCCTTGGATGCGAAGCCGAGGACGATCACCACGAAGGCCGTGCTTCGGACCCACGGGCTCAGGTGCGGAGCCGCCTCCCCGATGGCTGCGAACGACTGGCTGCCCGACCGGGTCGCCAGCAGCACCAGCCCGACCAGGATGGCGGCCGCCCCCGCCTGGGTCATCACCGCATACCACTGCCCGGCCACCCGGACTTCGGGGCGGTAGCGATGGTCAGCCAGGACGAGGAGGAGGGAGGTCAATGCCATCGACTCCCACAGGAAGAGGAACGTCGTCACGTCGGCGGCCGCGGGCACCAGAAGAAGCGTGGTCACGAAGAGCGGCAGTGTGCTCGAAGCGGTGCGACTGACGAGGCCGTGTCCCTCGTAGCCAAGCCGGTAGATCAGGGCGCAGACACCCACGCCGGCGGAAACGGCGACGAACAGTGCCCCGAACCGGTCGAGTTGCAACGTGAAACCGGCGAGAGGAAGCAACCGATCCGTGTGGAACCGGACGACCTCACCGGTGGCGAGGACGTGGGCCGCCACCGCGAACGCCACTGCGCACGCGGCCACCGTGCCACCCACGGTGAGCGGCGTTCGTGACCGGGGGGAGGCGACAGCTCCGGCTACCGAGGCAGCCAATCCGAGCAAGGCGGATGCGATCAGCAGCCCTGCCATCACGTCCCGGCCAGCCCGCGCAGTGCACGGACGATGGCGGCCGGGTCGGGAGGACAGCCAGGGATCTCGAGGTCCACGGGAAGGACGTCGCCCACGGCTCCCTCTACGCCGTACGCACCTCGGAAGACACCACAGTCCCGGGCGCAGTCGCCAAGGGCCACGACAACGCCCGGCTCGGGGACGGCCTGGTGGGCCTTGCGGAGGGGGTCGACCATGTTTCGCGTCACGGGACCGGTGACGAGGAGACCGTCGCCGTGGCGGGGTGACGCCTCCAGTCGGATGCCGAACCGCTCGGCGTCGTAGACCGGGGAGAAGATCGAGGCGATCTCCAACTCGCACCCGTTGCATGACCCGGCGTCGACGTGGCGTAGTTGGAGCGACCCCCGGTTCCGCTTCGCCGACTCGTCCATCTGGGGCGAGCCCACGACCGGTGGGTCGATCGCAACCGCACGACGACGCGCGTTACGCAGGATCGTTCCTAGTCGCATAACTTACATTCTTATCATATGATCGCTCCACTACCTCTAGAAACTAGTCAGCCGGGAGAACCGCGACCTCCGAGGCGGAGAGGCACGAGGCAACAAGTCATGCGGTCCGCGACGTCACGGAGGCGTGGGCGATCCTTCACCGCAATCCCCTCGGACCGGAGGTTGGCGAGCAATCCGTTGCAACCGGGTTCCGGCGCCGGGAACGACGCGCGGCTTCGAGGTGGAGGCTCGGCTCGAGGCGGCGACGGGCCAGATCGCCTGCGGTTCGCCGGGAACAGTCGGTCGCGGGCATCGACGAGGCCGTCGCACGCAAGCGGGAGGCCCCGGTGAGCTCCTCAGACGAGATGCACCACCGGCACAGGGGCATCGACAAGGACCGTGCCGTCTGCCCGGGCCTCGACGGTCACCGGACCATGCGGGGTGGGGACTGTGGCCCGGGCCCACTCGAGGTCTCCGAGCGCGGGCGCCACCCCAACAGCGCCATAGCCAGGTTCTGCCGGGGTGATACCCAGCGTGTGGACGATGAGGTCACGAGTCGGCGTGGATGACCACCCGTGACAGCGCGTGCCACCGGTCCAGCACTCAGGCCACGTCGTCTCGCCGGCATCGAGGAACACGGACCAGTCGCGACACAGGTCGGCGATCAGGTCGCCCCGCCCCGCCCGGGCGAGGCCGTCGTGGAGCACGTACCGGAAAAACGGCTCCGTCTCCACCATTTGCCCGATCGGGTCCCAGGACGGTTCGGGGTAGCCGGTCACCAGATGGACGAAGCCCGTCGAGCCGCCGTCGACCGTCACCGAGTCCATCACCCATGAATGGCGCACAAGGCGGGATCGGTCGGTGAGCCGGTCGATCACGCTCGCGACCCGATCCTCAGGAACGAGCCCGGCGGCCAGGGCGGCTGCCCCACCGTGCTGGGCAGCCTCGGGGCGCGGGATGCCGCCGACCAGGTGATCGACGTAGACCGCCCGATCAGGGTCGTAGAAGACGTCGAACCCGGCGGCCACCCCGTCGTAGTGCTGGGTGGCCCACGCAGCGGTGCCGTCGTTGCCGAGCCAGGATGCGATGTCGGCGAGGTCCTCGAGCGCTCGGGCCCACAGGGCGTTGAGCGTCGATGACGTTCCATTCGCGTAGACGCTGGCCCAATCGAGCAGGACCCACCCAGACACGTCGTGGAGGAGTCCGTCGGCGCCGAGGTAGGACTCGAACCAACGGAGCGTGCGCTCGGCCACGGGCACAAGTTCGGCGACCAGTTCACGGTCGCCGGTGTAGCGATAGAGGTTGTGGAGCGACCGGACCCAGTGGAGCGACCAGTCAGGCACGAAGGTGCGGTCGTCGGCCCAGAAGTCCGACGCCGGCGCCATGGCCAGCATCCCGTCGGAGCGGGCCGACGCCGCGAGTTGCGGCTGCCACCGCGCCATCGACCAGTCGGGATTGGCCACCAGGTCCACCATCTGGTGGATCACCGAGTCACCGGTCCAGGCCCGCTGCTCCCGGGTCGGGCAGTCCACGTAGGCGTCCAGTGCGCACAGATCGACCGTGCGCAGGCCGGTGGCGTAGATCTGCTCAAGCAACGGGTCGGAGCACTCGAACGAGGCACCCTCCGGGCGGGGCCGGTGACGGTCCTGCAGCGACATGCCGAGCAAGGGGAGGGGCCCTCCTCCGGCGCGCACGCTGGCGTGGAGGTACCGGGTGCCGAGAACGTCGAAGGTCTCGAACCGCTCGGGTCCACCGCCCCGGCAGACATAGCGGAATCCGGCGTGCTGGCCCAGGGGCGCCAGTCGCCCGTCGGTGTCCAGGTGCTCGGCGGCGGCAACGTCGACGATAGTGCCAGGGTCAGCCCCGTCGACGTCAAGAATCACCGTGCCCGCGGCGATCCGGCCGAGATCGAACCTTGTCCGCCCGACCGAGGCAGCCCCGTTGGCCCGCTCGTCCGCCAGGACCTGGCGCACCGGGTCGTCCATCTGGTCGGCACCGGTCGCCGGATGTGAACCGTCGTGCAGGGCGCGGTGGACGGTCCCGCCGGGGAAGGCCGACCGGATCGGCGGGAGAAGCATGCCGAACGGTTCGCTCGGTGGCCGGGGATCCCCCGAGGCCCCCGTGTGGAGGGGGGCGATCTCGACGGCACGGCGCCAGTCGCGGGCGTCGGATCCCGTGGCATCCCATCCCGTCGGGTGCCGCCTGGCGTCGAAGGACTCGAGCGGTAGGCAGGCCACGTCGCCAGGCACGGGGACGGGTGTCCAGGCGTCGCCATCTGCGCACGTCCATGTCGAGTCGCTGACGACCCATCGGTCATCGACCGAGGCCTCGAAGACGAGACAGCCTGCGCCCAGCGAATAGGTGGGTGGGACCGGTGTCCACCAGGACGTGGCCATTCCAAAGTGGCGGGCGGTTACAGCGATGACGTTGGCGCCGGCATGCAGCACGTGGGTCAGGTCGACCACGTCGTAGCGGGCCTGCCGTGGGTCCGATCGCACCGGTCCGCGCGCCAGCTCGCTCCCGTTGACCGTGAGCACATAGCGGCCGTCGACCCAGAGGCGGCACACAGCATTCCCCGGGTCGGCGTCGAGCTCGAATTCCTGTCGGAAGAGGGCAACGGTGTCGACGGGGTCATCGAGGACAGGTCGCGTGGCGGTAGCTACCCCGATGGCTGGGCGCCGATGCCAGATCCACCGTCCCCGCCACTGTGGGCCGAACGGTTCGGCGTGGGCTGGTCGCATCCGCGCACCTTAGCGACCTACGCAACGACCATTGAGGCGTGGGCCATCCTCCACCACCATCCCTCCGGTCCGGAGGCTGCCGAGGATTCCATGGCTCCGTGGGTGACGGACGCTCTCAGCCCCTCCGGTTCGATTCAAGAGGCCGATCTCGGCGACAGGGGGGCTGGGCCGCCTGAACCTGACGTTCCATCCGTGCATCTGATCGGTCGCGCGCCCTCGGGTCGTTGTACGGTGTCGCGGCAAATCCCAGAATCAGGTCCATGACTTCGCACGCACAGCTTGGGGAACGTGGTGAGGTTCGGGCTCGGAGTGCTTCTCCTCTGTGGGCCCCCCTGCCGGTGGGTGAACCGACGATCGGACCGATGATCGGTCCGTCCAGCCTGGCCCGGACCTTTACCCACATTCGGCCTGCGAACGTCGAGTCGTCGGCTGGCAGCTTGGGTCGAATCGCATGGTCACCACCCGGCCGCACCCACAACGAGTTCGGCAGGTGCGGTGCGTCTGGCGTCGCTCCGGCCACCGTCAGCAGGTCACGCTCCTCCCTGCAATCAGTGCCCGATTCCACTGTGCCAGCGTCGTGGCGCTCTGGGTGCTGAAGCCGGGGTAGTTCCCGTTCGGAGGCCAGAGCTCGATCGACCGGGCGTGGTAGGTCAGGCCCGTGGCGATGGTCGGGCACTCGAGCCGCGCCCCATCGGTCTGGAAGTACACGACTGGAGGGTTCGCGCCGGTCTGCAGGTGCTGGATCCAGGCAACCGCTGGACCCGAGTACTTGGCACTGGCGATGTTGGGGGACAGGTCGTTGTTCCCCACGATGCACTGGGGTCCGCCCCGTGATGCCGAGCCTGCGCAGTCACCCATCAGCTGGTCCATGAACGTCGCGTCCGGTCCTTGACCGGTCGGAAGCGGGTTGAAGGCGAAGGTGACGGGAGTGTGCTTCCAGGCGGAGTAGTCGGACAACGCTCCGGACAGGCACTGCTCCTGAGCTTGGGGAGTCCAGCCCGCCGCTTTCAGGTTGGTCTGGGAGATCCGTGCCCCACTGACCACGAACGGCTCTCCAGTGCTGCTCGAACAGGACGACACCGACACCTGCCGCACGAGGGGATCGGCATCGTACCGGGTGGCCAGGGCGAGTTGGAAGGCGTGCCATGCCGACTCGAAGGCCGGCGTCCACCACCTGCCCACGGTGACCTGGTCTCGGGCCTTGTGCACGGTCAGGTCGACGGTCCCGCTCCGGGACGTGACCCATGCCGGCGCACTCCGTCCGGCGAAGATCCGCAGCTTCACACCGAGAGGTGCCGAGGGATGTACGGCATTCCAGGCCGACACGGCGGCCAGCGACTGGTCGAGCGGGCCCCACTGCTCGACGCCCTCTTCGGGTTCGAGCTGCGACCACGACTCGTTGACCACGATGCCGCTGAACGCACCGGCGTAGGGGTCGAGCGTGCTCGGGTCGGTGATGGGGAAGGGTTGGCCGGTCTGGTACGGGGTCTGGATCCCCATGTCGATCAGGCCACGCAGAGGTGGCTTCTCGCCCTGGGCCGATGCCGTGCCATCGGGGGCGGCGGCCGTCGAGTGCCCGACTGCAGCTCCGTGTGCCGCCGGCGTCGACGTCACGGGAGCACCGTTGCACGCGGTCAGGAGCACTGCGGCGAGGACCACAGTGCCTGCGAGACCGAACACATACCGATGAGATCCGGTGGACATGCGCACACCTTCCCCTTCAGGTGTGAGCCACCGTGGTTGAAACGTTGAGGAATCTGTTACCGAGCATCCAGATCTTTCAGAGGCGCTCCGGTAGCGATGGGGACGGGGAACTGATTCGAGCGATTCTCAGCGGTCGCCGCGACATTTGCGATGCCCCCCGCCATCGCTTGATCCTCTCAAGAGATGGAGCGGTCACCAATCCCGGAGCGATTCATTGTGGCTCGCCCATCCGGCAGCGGGGAATGGTAGTGCACGGCGTCACGGTGGTCTCGCTCCTCTAGATCACAGATTGCTCACAATTGCCGTGTAGAACCACCCAGGAGACGTCCAAGGAGGATGACACATGGTTCGCAAGGTGATGAGTTTTTCGGTAGTCGTGGTACTGGCAACGCTTGCGGCGGGGTGTCTTTCGCTGCCCGGCAGCACTACCGAGATCTCCCTCGTCAGCACGACGACAATAGGCGGCTGGACGTACGCGTACTACCAGAACACGGCCTACCCGTGCAGCATCAGTGGCTACCAGACGTTCACCATCGGCACCAAGGTCGGCTCTGCGCCGTCGGCTCAGGCGCCGTTGTGGGTGTTCATGCACGGCGGCGGGGTCGGCTTCTTCGACGCCAGTGGGACACCGCAGCCCGATGCCACCCAGATGACCCAGGAGCCGGCGGCCAGCCAGCGGTTCAACCTGACGAATTCCTCACTGGTGTCCCGGGTGCGATCAGACCCGCTGGGCTACCGCATGTTGGCCGTGTCCTACTGCAACCGCGACATCTACAGCGGCACCGGCCAGACCGATCCCAACAACCCCAACCTGTTGCCGGACGGATCGAGCCGCGTCACCGACGGCCTCCAGGCCACCAAGGCGGCCATCCAGTTCACCCAGGCCACCCTCCCGACGACGAAGACCATTCTTCACGGGGCCAGCGCCGGATCGGTGGGTGCCTACTACGTCGCCTACGCTCTTCAGCTCCAGGGCATCCCACCGGCGGGCGTGGTGGCCGATGCCAGCGTCCTCAATACGGAGGCCGACACGGCGGCCTACGCCCAGGGGGCCTGCACCAAGGGTGACTTCAGCCCGGCGGGTCAGGCGGCTGTGGCCCCCCGGATCGACCCAGCAATCGCCGATCCGGCCAACGAGGTGGACAAGCTGGTTGCGGCAGGGTCGTTCACGGTTCCTCTGCTCAATATCTGGAACCACCACGACGTCAACACCTGCGGGAGCCACTATATGAGCTGTCCGTTGCGCAACGGGACGACCCAGACGCTGAGCGTCACCGATTGCGAGCACCAGCCGCTGGCTGCCGCCATCACCGCCGAGGGTCCATCCAGCACCTCGGAGAACCTCCCGCTCTGCGTCTCGACCGTCGGCCATCCGGGGGCATGCGACAAGCACCAGGTCACGGTGGATTCGGCCGGGCTCACCAACACGGATCCCTCCTCACCTCCCGACTACTACACGACCATTATGAACTGGGCCGATGCCAGGGTGAACGCCACGGCCGGGTAGTCAGCAACGCCGTCTGGGATCTGACGATGATGGAACGCACTGACGGAAGCCCTTGCGTCCTTTTGTTGAGCGCCTCGCAGGATGACCACCGCGAGGGGGTCTGCCGCCATCAAGCCTGAGCACGGTGCGATGTGCATGCTGGCGGCGTCATCGTCGATGGGGATGTGCGGGACCGAGGTCGAGTTTGCCTTCGAGGACGCGCAGGCGTCAGCGTGAGCACGATCTGAACGCGCAAGAGCCCCCTCGCTGAAATCTTTCGACGGATCGCGAAGGGGCTCTTCCTGACGAAGCCGGAGCTCCGCTGTGCTCATCGTAGGGACTGACGTGACTGCCGTCGAGACGGACCTGATCGGCGGGCGGCTTACGTGCCCGACCTGCGGTTCCGTGCTGCGGCCCTGGGGGCACGGCATCGCCCGGGAGGTCCGCCTGTTGGCCGGCAGCGAGCGTCGTCGGTTTCGGCGGTCCATCTGTTCGTGTTGTGCCGGCACCCACGTCCTGGTGCCCGAGGACACGCTGGTCCGCCGACGGGACGCCGCCGAGGTGATCGGCGCGGCGCTGGTCGCCAAGGCGAAGGGCTCCGGCCATCGGCGGATCGCTCTGGCGCTCGGTCGGCCGTCCTCGACGGTGCGGGGATGGCTGCGCCGGTTCGCCACCATGGCGGTCGCCCTGCGAGAGCACTTCACCCGGTGGGCCACGGTGATCGACCCCACTCACGACCGCAGGTCGCCCGGCGGATCGGGCCTTTTCGACGCGGTGGAGGCCGTCGGCGTGCTCGGTGTCGTGGCGGTGCGCCGCTTCGGCCCTCGCCCGCCGTGGTCGATGGCCTCCTTTCTCACCGGCGGGCACCTGCTGTCCAACACGAGTTCACCCTGGGTGCCGCCCGTGTGAGCGGCCAAGGTCTCCTCCTCACCCACCACGAGGAGGAACTGACCCATGAACGAGGCGCAACGAGAAGTGGCGCTCTTCCGCTACTCGCTGGTCCGCGAGGCGGCCGACGAGTCGCTGAGCGTCCGCCAACGGGGCCGGCTGGTGCGAGCGCTGGCCACCCGGGACCATGCCGGCCCACACGACCGGCGGGTCCGCGTGGCCCGGGGGACGATCGACCGCTGGATCCGGGCCTATCGCACCGGAGGATTCGACGCCCTGGCACCGGCGTCGCGCACCGGCGAGCCCACCACCGAGAAGCGACTGCTTGACCTGGCCGAGGCGCTCAAGCGTGAGGTCCCGGCCCGGACGGGGGCGCAGGTGGCCCAGATCATCCGCACCGCCGAGGGCGACGGGCCCTCCGAGCGCACCGTCCAGCGCCACCTGGCCCGGCTCGGGCTCAACACCCGGCCCGACGGGTCACCGCCGCAGGCCTTCGGCCGTTTCGAGGCGGCCGCCCCCGGTGACCTGTGGACCGGCGACGCCCTGCACGGACCCGTGATCGCCGGGCGCAAGACCTACCTGTTCGCGTTCATCGACGACCATTCCCGGGCACTGGTGGGCTATCGGTGGGGGCACTCGGAGGACACGGTCCGCCTGGAGGCCGCCTTTCGTGCCGCACTCGGGTCGCGTGGCGTGCCGCGCATGACCTACGTCGACAACGGAAGCGCCTACGTCTCGAAGCAGCTCCTTCGGGCGTGCGCCAGCCTCGGCGTGCGCCTCGTGCACTCCAAGCCCGGGCGACCTGAAGGCCGGGGGAAGATCGAGCGGGTTTTTCGGACCGTGCGCATGCAGTTCCTCGTCGAGGTCGAGGCCCACCCGCCGACCGACCTGGACGAGCTCAACCGGCGCTTCGCTGCCTGGGTGGAGACCGTCTATCACCGCAGCGTCCACTCCGAGACCGCAGAGGCGCCCCTTGACCGCCTGCTCGCCGGTGAGCCGCCGGCACTGCCCACCCCGGCCGCCCTCCACGAGGCGTTCTTGTGGTCCGAGACCCGGAGGGTGACCAAGACGGCGACCATTTCGGTGCATTCGAACACCTTCGAGGTCGACGCCGCACTGGTCGGATCCAGTGTCGAGGTCGTCTTCGATCCCTTCGACATGACCTCCGTCGAGATCCGCTTCCGGGGCCGACCGATGGGCAAGGGGATCCCGGTGTCCATCGGGCGACACGCCCACCCCCAGGCTCGCCCCGAGACGGCTCCGGCTCCCTCGCCCACCGGCATCGACTACCTCGGCCTGCTCGCTGATCGCCGGGAGGCCGAGATCACGGCGGCCTCTCGCCCCATCACGTACTCCCAGCTCAGCTTGCCGCCAGGCGAGATCCAACTCGGTGGAACCGGGGGTCAGCGCGCCACTACCGACGAACCCAGCGACGACAACACGTCCAGCGACGACAACAAGGAGAACCACTCATGACCATCGACCGCCTCCGGGCCCACTGGGGATTCACCCGCATGCCCTTTTCCAAGGACCTCGCCCCCTCCATGCTCCATGTCCACCGGTCCCACGCCGAAGCAGTCGCGCGGATCGGCTGGTGTGTCGACGAGCGGGTCCTCGGAGTCGTCACCGGCGAGGTCGGTGCCGGCAAGACCGTCGCCGTCCGGGCCGCGCTCGACAGCATCGACGCCAGCCGCCACACCGTGATCTACCTCGGCAACCCCTCGGTCGGGGTCCGGGGCCTCTACTCGGCGATCGTCACCACCTTGGGCGGCACTCCGAGGTTCCACCGGGCCTCCCTCATCCCCCAGGCGGCAGACGCCCTCGCCACCGAGGAACACGAACGGGGACGGCAGGTGGTCGTGGTCCTCGACGAGGCCCACCTCCTCGACGCCGAGCAGCTCGAGGGGCTCCGGCTCCTCAACAATGCGGACATGGACTCCCACGCACCCTTCGCCTGCCTCCTCGTCGGCCAGCCGACCCTCCGCCGACGGATCCGCCTCGGTGCGTTCGCCGCCCTCGACCAACGGGTGGCCCTCCGCTACTCGATGGTCGGCATGGACGGTCCCGAGACCGCCGACTACGTCGGCCATCACCTGAAGCTGGCCGGGAGGACCGACACCCTGTTCTCCGAGGACGCCCTGGCACTCATCCATCAGGTGTCGAGGGGCCTGCCCCGGGCCGTCAACAACCTGGCCGTCCAGTCCCTCGTCGCCGCCTTCGCCGACAGCAAGTCGATCGTCGATGAGTCCTCTGCCCGAGCTGCCGTCACCGAGGTGACGGCGGAATAGTCATCGTCAGGCCGACAGCCTGATCATCACGCCACCGCCGATGGCCACGAGGGCGACACGATGTTCACGAACTCATGCTCATGGATCGTGTCGTCTTCGTGCTCATCGAAGGTGGCGGGCAACACCTTTTCGCGTGGGATCCATACGGGTGAGGTCATTGCGCCCGATGTTCTTGTCCGGCATCTCGGGCACCTTGACGTCCGGCAACGTTGCGCAAGAAGACGAGGACAGTGGCAAGCCCAGCCGGAATCGCCGAGCACTTTCGGCGGTCCACGGCGATCAGCTCGAGTACTCCCGGTGACGGTCCGGTCGACGGGACTTGCCGAGGTTGGCGAGGATTGCCCATGCCTTCTCGTCGAACACACGGGGATGAGATCCGGGGGACGCCCCGGACGGCCATCCCCCACCTGGCCATCCCCGCAGAGGCCCGGTCGGCCGGCCCCGTCATCCTGCAGTCCGATGCCGACTTCGAACGGGTGAGGGCCGGCGGCGGTGCCAAACAGGTGTGGGTCGCTCCCTCACCCAGTCCTGTCGTCAGTGCCTTGGAGCCTGGGAGGAGAATCGAACTCCTGACCTACGCATTACGAGAGGGTCCCGATCCCTGTCTGGGGGGTTCCGGAGGCGCCTTGACCCTTCTGAACAGGCCTTATCAAATTGCCTGTCGCATCGTCCCTGTTCGTGACGCGCGCATTTATGGGATGGATATGGGATGAGACGGCCTTGTGGCCACCTGCAACTTGCTTGGTGCCATCGATCCTCTTGGGAGAGGGACTGAATCCACCCGGGAGGCGCGCATCGCCGACTCGGGGGGGCCGAATTTCACAAGATGGGCGCGCCACCCAGCTCGCCAGTCCGATCGGGTGGCTTCGTCCGCCACGAGAGGGTTTCGCTATGTCGTATGAGGGGACGCCCGTCGGTGAAGCCGGACGGATTCGTGGGTTGTCCCAATCGTCCATTTGCGAAGGTGCTGCCAAAGTCAGGAAGAGGCGGTGGGAATGCTTGCTCTGGGATAGGTCGAGCTACGGGCACGGTGCGAGGGGATTCTCGGAGGTGAGTGTCGATCGCCGAGAGTGTCCGGATCACGTATCCAGCCCAGCCGAGAAGGCATCCCACGACTACACCCCCGATGCCAATCGCGAGGGCGACCCCGTAGGAGAATCCTCGAGTAGCCCCGCCAAGGCTCTGGCTGCCATCTGGATACGTCCCCTGGGCGCTGTGGGCCTTGATGGCTACCCAGATTCCGATTCCGATACCAGCGACCCCCACGATCACGCCGAGGACGTTAAGGAAGCTCCCGAACTCGTCTGCACGACGGACCACGGATTCATTTGCCATGGGCTCACATCGGCAGTTGTGGGGCCATTCTGAATAGCACCGGAGCGGAGGGCTCGAATACTCGAATCGCGATCTGAGAGACGATGTGCGAACGGAGACCAGCCTGCTTCAAGCAAGTGTCCATTCCCTTGACGCCATCAAGTCCACCCGGCTTCCCTCCTCCCTTGCCGCGGACGTGAGTCCCTCATAGTGTCAACCGGATTGGGCGGACCAGAGAGGAACCTCCAGGATGGCTAGAGCCGGAGACGCAGGGCGGTGGCAGGCCCCCAACGGAGAATGGCACCCCAATTCAACGCCGCCGTTCTACCCAGATTGCGAAGCGCCGCTGCCCGAAGGATGCCCTGGTCCGAATCATTGGCAAGCACCCGATGGCTTCTGGTTCAGTGATGACACCCCTCCGTACGGATACACCGCTTCGACGTCTCCAGAGAGCCATTCGAGTCAAAGCAAGGGGAGACTCCTCCGCTTGTCCGTGGCCAGATTTCAGTCCCCGCTTTTGGCCACGAGAAGTCCCCACCCCTCGGAGCGGATGTTCAGTTCTTGGCCAGCGTACTCCGTTCTGACGCGCTTCCTTCATCCGGAACGACTCGCCGTCGGTGACCACGATCACGCTGTGATGCAGCAGCCGGTCGAGCAGGCTGACCGCCGTGGTGTGCTCGGGGAGGAACTTCCCCCACTCCTCGAAGGGCCAGTGTGACCCGATGCCGAGTGAGCGGCGCTCGTAGGCGGCGGCCACCAGGCGGAAGAACAGCTCGGCGCCGGTCGTGTCCATCGGGGCGAACCCGATCTCGTCGATCAGGATCAGATCGGCCTTCAGGATCTGGGTGATCACCTTGCCCACCGAGTTGTCGGCGAGTGCCCGGTAGAGGGTCTCGACCAGCTCGGTGGCGGTGAAGTAGCGGACCCGGTGACCGGCCTCGATCGCCGCATGGCCGAGGGCCACCAGCAGGTGGCTCTTGCCGTTCCCGGCGGGTCCGACCAGACACAGGTTCTCCTTGGCCCGGATCCACTCGAGGCTCGCCAGGTAGTCGAAGGTCGGACGGGGCACCGAGGAGGCGGCGACATCGAACTCGTCCAGCGTCTTGGTCACCGGGAAGGCGGCGACCTTCATCCGGCCCCGGGCGTTGGAGAGGTCCCGGGAGGCGATCTCGGCTTCGACCAGTGCCCGGAGCAGCTCCTCGGGCTTCCATCGTTGGACCTGGGCTGTGACCAACAGTTCCGGAGCGAGGGTGCGGATGGCCGACAGCCGCAGGCGACGCAGGCCGGCCTCCAGATCGGCAGCGAGCGGCTCGGGGGCGGCGGTCATGGGTGGCCCCCGATGGCGTAGTCCGACAGCGAGCGCACCGGGACTGTCGGCAGGTCGACGATGAGGGCCTCACCGGGTCGGGTCGGACGGGGCGCACCGGCACCGGAGTCGAGGATGGACACCACGTCGGCCGCCCGGAACCGCCCGAAGACGACCGCCCGCTCGAGGGCACCGAGCACCGGCTCCCTCCCGTGGATGGCCTCCAGCTGGGAGAGCTCGTCCAGGTCACGGGCCAGTCCGGTCATCCCCTGGGCGGCCGCTCCCTTGATGAAGGCGTCGGCCACCGGACCCAGCTCGCAGAAGGCCTTCTCGGCAATCGACTTCGGCCGGACCGAGCGCTGGGGTGCGGGTCTCGCACCTCCGTAGTGATCGTCACAGATGGAGGTCTCACCAGGGGAAACGACCAGGTGCTCGGCGACGATCTCGCCGAAGAACACCACGGTGATCACCCCGTCACGCACCCGGAGACTGACCTCTTTGCCGATGTGGTCGTTGGGCACCGAGTAGCGGGCCGAGCCGAACCGGACACAGCTCAGCTTGTCCACCTTGCGGGTGACGATCTTGCCGATCTGTGCCCGCAGGGACGGCAGGGCGCTGAACAGGTCGGCCTCGATGACCAGCCGCTCGGCGGGGACGGCCGCAATCTCCGAGTGGATGGCGGCGTTCACCTCTGTGCACCAGAGCTTCCCCTTGGCGTTGGCGGTGGCCAGGTCCGAGACGGTGAGCTGCTCGGGGATCATGAGGTCGGACTTCACGTAGCCGACCAGGTTCTCCACCAGTCCCTTCGACTCGGGGTCGGCACCCTCGCAGAAGTCGGGTCGGAACCCGTAGTGGGTGGCGAAGCGCACGTAGGCCGGGGTGGGGATCACCAACCCGGCGACCGTGCCGCCCTTCAGGCACCCCATGCGGTCGGTGAGGGCGACCTTGGGCACGCCACCGATCCGTTCGAAGCACTCGGCCAGTGCTTCCATGGTGGCATCGGCCCCGACGTTGTCGGTGAAGTACACGAAGCGGAACCGGCTCCAGGCGACGACCGCGCAGAAGACGAACAGCGGGCCGATCTCCCCCCAGTCGAAGACCACCGTGTCGCCCGGGGACCAGATGCCCGGTCGTCGTCCGCGGTGGTTGGTCGACCGCCAGGCGACCTTCGCCTCGGCCACCAGTCGGCGGAAGTTGCGGGCAGATCCGACGTAGCCGGCAGCTCTAGCCACCGGCAGCAGCCGCTTGGCGGTGATCCGGCCCTTGGTGCGGGCGACCGTCTCGGCGACGACGTCGGCCACCCCGTCGTAGTTGTGGCGGACCTCGCCGGGGACGGGTCCGCCCTCGGCCCGCAGGGCGGCTTCGACCGAACGCTTGATGGTCTTCGGTGTCGTCCCGCAGATCTCGGCGGCGGCCCGGTAGGAGCCGACCTCTCGGTAGGCGGCATGCATGTCCATGTGTTCCCTCACTGATTTCATAGAGGTGTCCCTTGGTCGGTGCGGCTGTTGGCTTGCACCGCAACCGTCACCGGCCGGGGGACTCCTCAGGTGGATGCTTCAGTGAGGGGTGGGGACTTCTCGTGGCCACAGGTGGGGACTTTCGTGGCCACCAGCGCGGACCTCAGATGGCCACCAGCGGGGACTTTCTCGTGGCCACGGACATCCGCTTCCGAGACCCAGGCGTCGAAGCAGGTCCGGAGGCTCCGACGCATGACGAGCTGATCAAAGAAGCATCCTCGAGGCTCGAAGCCGCCATCCGAGCATGGAATGGATCGGTCGCACAGGCGACTGCCGAGTACAGCAAGGCGGTTAAGGAGATGGTCGGTCGAGCGGATCGAGCTCGAAAGGCCATCGAGGCTGAGTTGAAACCCGAGAAACTGGGCCGGTTGGCTGGCATCACGCTGTTCGACGATCGAATCGTTGCAAATCGGAAGGGTCAGCCGGTCACTTCGGATCTTCAAGCAGCGGTCGACACCGCCGGAAATCTCTCCCACACTCGACGTCACACGCTCACTCGGTTTGGACTCCTCGGCCCATTCTCCGTCTTCACCCCCAAGAACGTGAAGAGTGACGACCGGGAGCTCTTCATTCTCTTGGAGGGCTCCGACTGGGCCGAAGTGATCAAGATCGGGAACTCCAAGCAGATGGCCGCGCGGAAGTTTGTCCAGCAGGTGTCGATCGCTACCCGGTCAGTTGAGGAGGTTCAGCGCGGGCGATGGGGACGAGCCGTGGCACTTCAGACCGAGTTGATTCGCATCGCCCAGGATTGGACCGAAGTAGACGAAGCGCAGCGTCAGCTGATCGAGGCCCATTCCGAAAGGGCCGCCATACTCAGCGCGGCGCCGGGTTTGGAGCAACTTGTGCCGCCCGACCTTACGGAGAAGGGTCGGACCATCAAGAAGGCCCGCGAACTTCTTCGCCAGGCGGAAGAGATCGCCAAAGCTACGCCGCAGATCCCCGCCCGTCCCGTGATTGACGTTCCCGATCTTCAGCAGCGACGCCTCGAACTGGCGGCGGCCTCCGACCACGACGAAATCAGCGATGGCGAGAATGACGACGTAGCAAACGTTGTTCAACCTCAGCGGGAAGTAGAACGCCCGTCGACCGGCGATGCACTTCAAGCAAGCGTGAGCATCTTCGACCAGATCAGAGAGCTTGCGGAGCTACGCGACAAGGATCTCATCACGCCCGAGCAGTTCGAGATGAAGCGCCAAGAACTTTTGGACCGGCTATAGCGGGACGCCACAGTGCCCGGAGCCCACATGTGCGCCGCTGCATGACGCAGACTCAGTATGACTCGATCCCAAGGCATGGACTCGGGCAATCTTCAGGTTGCTGAGGATGCAATAAACCCATGCCTCGGTGGCAAGTCCCGACTCCCACAGCCGCTCGCGATAGTTAGCAATCCCCGAAAACGATCTTCAGATATGCAACCCGGAGCCGGCAGCGTTAGGGGGCAGGCCCACCGTCTCAGGTCCATGATTGAGCGTTCTCGGCTCCTATTCGGCGACCCCTTCCCAGCAGAGGGCTAGCAATGTGTCGCTATTCTCAATAGGCCTCAGCTCGCTCCGCCAGCCAGGAGCAGTCACCTCAAAGCCCGCCTCGTCTGTCGCCTCATCGACCTGAAACAAAACTGACCGACCTTGCGCCGGTGTCACGACGAAGCGCGACGGCAGGATGGTGATGTCTGAATAGGCACGATGTTCATGGCCCACGAACGCATCCACCCTCAGATGAGTCTGTTCATGGGTTAGCCGTAGCAAGAGCCAGATGTCGGGACCTCGCTCAGCCACCGGGCCTGCCAGGATTTCGTCAATGGCTGGCATATCGTCCACATCATCCAAGAGCGGCGCTCGGCGGCTGTCCTGTTCCTGGTCCCCGGAAGGAGTTTTCTCGTGCTCGCCAGTCCCGTCTACCGTCCACGCATAGATGATCTTGCCGTCTTCGTCGCAGATCGTGATGGACGTTGGTCTAGCGCGAGGCTTGTCACGCCCTGGGCCAAAACGTTCCCGACCCCAAGCCTTGGCCGCATCAATGATGCGCTGTAGAGTCCCCTCCATTATGCGGTCGGTGACTGTGTCTACCAACTTCATTCCGAGGTAGATCAAGACGACATCGCCGTACACGATGCCGACGCGTCCGGGCTCCATGTACTTATCTGCGCGAGTTACTTCGCACCCCAGATCTCGAAGGTCATTGGCCAATGATTCCCAGGCCATGCCCTTCTCTTCGCTGATTCCACCTTGACCTGGATTTTTGTAGACGATGAGCCGAGTCACGCGTCCAACGCTACCCGCGGGCCGGGCATCGACCCTCAGGCTGCAACCAGCCATCCTCACAGCAACGTAAGGCCCTGGACGAGCATCCCCGAGGTGCCGTTACACGGGTGATCCGCTGGCCCTGGACCGAGCTCCATCGAAGCACAGTCAGCCGGCGCCGTCGACGTCTGCGATGAGCTTCTCGAAGAGCACGATCCGGTCGGCCTGGTCGTGGTCGACGGCATGGTCCCGTTGGCGCCTCAGGATGGGGATGAACTGAGGGCCGGTCTCGAAGAACGTGCACCGCTCGCAGGCCGACTCGAACGAGCAGCCCAAGGCGGCGGGCCGGGTGCACATCGCAGCTCGATCATGAGCCGCCGGCGCTGATTGGGGTCGGCAGCAACGGCCGCCATGAACCGGGCCATGGTGGCGGCGGCGAGGAACTTGGGCAGCGGTTCATCGGCCCTCGGGAAGTCGCCGGGGAAGATGGGCACCCGGGCGGGGGCGTCCTCGTAGCCCCACTCGATGATCCGCTCGAAGAAGGTCCGCAAGAGCCCGAGACGGTGACGGATGGTGGTGGTCGAGAGCGACTTGCCACGCTTGCCCGGACGCTTCGCCTGCCAGGTCTTGAAGTCCTCGATGTGGCGTCGCTCGATGTCGGCCACCGAGACGCACCGCCGGTCGGCCTCGGTCACCCGGCCGGCGAAGAACCGCAGGGCGATCTCGAACGCCCCGACCGTCGAGGGTCGGGCCGACACGGACAGCTGTTCCAGGTAGATGGCCATGGTCGAGGCCATAAGTGCGATCAAGTGCTCGGGCTCTTTGAAGCCGAAGGCCATGCGGTGGAGAACCCGAAGCTTCGTGTTGGTGCTCTCGACCAACGCGTTCGACAGGTTGTTCAGCATGGCCGCCTCGATGCCCCCGATGTTCCTCCTGATCTTCCGACCCAGCTCGACGAAGGCGGGGATGCCGCACCGCTGGGCCAGGCCAGCCACTCGTCGAGCATGGCGAGGACCCCCTTGGTGTGGATAGCGATCCGAAGTTGTTCCTTCATCAAGTACGCGCGGTAGAGCGGGGAGTTCACCTTGGCGATCCAGGCGAGCTTGGCCTCTTGACGGGCGGTGAGGTCCTCATGGTTCTTCCAGAGGGCGTACCGACAGTCCTTCAGCCCTTTGGCGTGCTGGGGCATGCCGCCCTTCCTCGCCTCGTTCCAGACCTGCCGGCGGACCGAGCGCCTTGGATGCCCACTGGCAGACGTGGAAGCTGTCGATGCAGAGCGTGGCGTTCTTGGCTCGTTCTGCGACGACATCCCCGATTCAGGAGGCTCCATCGGCGCTGACCAGGCGGAGCTTGGCGCATCGTTCGTCCCCGACCAGGTCGAAGAACTTGTTCAGCGTCACCTTGTCCCGTCCGACCGCTGGTCAACCACGATCGTGAGATACCGGTGGCAGCGCTTGTAGCTGATCTCGTCGATCCCGATGCGGGTGAGGTTGTCGAAGGGATCATGGGCGGCCCGTCAGTCATCGACCACCCGGGAGATGATCGAGCCGACCGTTCGCCAGGCCACACGCATGAGGTCGACCACGGCCGACTTCGAGGTGTGGGTCACCAACCAGGCGACATGGTCATCGAAGTCTCTGGTGTGGCCGGTCCCGTGGCGGGCCCAGGGCACCTGGGCGACCGTCGGGCCGTGTTCGGGACAGTTGACCCGTGGCGAATCGGCCTGCAGGTGACAGAGCAGCACGCCGAGGTCCATGGCCCGCCAGTTCCGGCGACCGTGCCCCTGGTCGTAGCCGGGAGCACGGCGTCCGCAGAGCCCGCAGCGGCGCTTGGTCGAGCGCCTCGGACGGTCGTGGACGACGACGGATTCCGCCTCCTCGTCGAAGTCGATCGACTCGATCACCGTCGCCCGGTCGACACCGAGCAGTTTGCGCCATACGTTGGCTGCGAGCAACGCCATTCTCCTTGCCTTGTCTTCGAACCCTCGAACAGTCCGAAAACGTAGGCGGAGACTGGCGTTGCTCGCGTATAGGGCAGGTCAGGGCACCCACGGATTGATCACAAGAGCCCGTTTTGACTGTGACGGGGCGCCAGGACTCGTGCTCGATAGCGTACGGCCAGCACGCTTGCTCCCTCCGAAGCGGCTCTGGACGCTCCGCTCAGCTCGCCACCTCTCGACGACGGACCGGGGTCTGTCGCTGGGCTCTCTGGCATTCACCCTGACGGGACTCGCGCCCGCAGGTCTGGTCCAGCTTTTAAGACGCACTATGGGTCCAGTCTGCAGCCCCTGCTCCGGACCGCCATCTGAGACGAAGCCGCTGCTCGTCACGAGGGAACCCTCCCGTGGAACCTGGGGCGCCCGGCCCCGTCGTATCCGGGTCCCCGACGGGGAAAAGCGGACGACCATGGATCCATGGTCAACGTGCTGGACTTCGCGCTGGGCGTGCTGATCGTGGCCTCGCTGGCCACCATCATCGTCTATGCGATCATCTTGCTCTCCGTCACAGCCTGGACGGCTCTTCGAGGCTCACGGCATGACCCCAGGAGGAGGATCTCGACGCCTTCCTGGCCGAGCAGTGGGCACTCGAAGGGGCGACCACTTCGCAGTCGCCACCCCTCCCTCTCGCAAGTCTTCGTGAGCGCCGCCGTCCCAGCTCGATAGCCCCGGTAGGGCGGTCGCGGGATTCGGGCCCCGGTGGTGCCGTCCTTGGGAGCGTGCTCGTCGGCCTCGGGGTGTCCGTGGCGGTGGGCGCCACAGTGGCTGGTGGGCACCACGCCCCGACTGACCGACAAGAGCTGTCGCTCGATGACGTCATGTTCGCTCCTTTACGTTCATGACGTCATCGATCCGTCGGGCACATCTGGGTCTGGGCTGAGCCCGGGTGGCACCTACGGGTGGGCCCGGCCCTCCGGCGGCTCAGACCGTGCCAGTACGGAGCGCCTGGTCGGCCAGGGCCATGAGCGGTGCAACCCGGCTCCCGACGTCGTCGAACCCCGAACCAAGCATCTGACCACCTTCGGCGCGTGCGACGACGTCCTGCAGGATCACGCCGACCTTGAAGAAGGCGAATGCCATGTACCACGGGAGGTCGGCAACCTCGATGGCCGTGCGGGCCGAGTAGCGTTCGACGAGATCCCTCCGGCTGGGGAACCCTGCGAGGGCCGACACCGGCGCGCTCACTTGGATCTGCAGGTATTCGGGCGCGTCACCGGCCTCCGGCCAGTAGAGCAGGAGCATCGCCAGGTCGGCCAGTGGGTCCCCCAGTGTGCTCATCTCCCAGTCGAGGACGGCGGCGATCTCCCCCACCCGCGACGGGTGGAGGATGGTGTTGTCGAGCCGGTAATCACCGTGGACCACAGTGGCGGTAGGGCCCTGCGGCATGGTCCGGAGCAATTTGGCACCGATCCCAGCCGCACCGGACACACCGATCCGGCCGGGCGGTCCGCCGTCGCTGGTGAGCTCGTCCCACCGGCGGCTCCATCGCCGGACCTGGCGCTCGAGGAAGCCTTCGGGCCTCCCGAGGGACGCCAATCCGACCTCGCCGGGATCCAGCCGGTGGAGGTCAGCGAGCATGTCGACGAGGCCGGCACCCAACGCCGCCCTGGTCGGCTCGTCATCCGCGTAGCCCACCGGCAGCCCGTCGCGGCACACATGACCGAGGACCCGCTCCATGGCGTAGAACGGGACGCCGAGCGCGGTCGCCGAGGGATCGGCGAGCACGAGCGTGCGCGGTACAGGTACCGGTGATGCCGCCAGTGCTGTCATCACCGCGTATTCCCGGCCCACGTCGTGTGCGCCGGCACGTCCGCCGCCCAGGGGCGGGCGCCGGAGGATGAGGCTGCCGGCCGCCGAGTGCACCCGGTACGTGAGGTTCGACTTGCCCCCCGAAATCAGCGCGACCTCGCAGTCGGCCCACCCGCTGTCGTGGAGAGCCGCCGCCAGGTACGGGCCCACGACGTCGGGCTCGGCCCCTCGCCACGGCGGGGCATCGCCGAAGGCGGCTGCTCCGGGACCAGCCCGGTTCGTGCCAGGCTGGCCGGCCACCGCCGACTCTGCCACATCCTCGTCGATCATCAGGTCCTCCTTCGCTGCGAACTCGGCCCGTCAGTGCCGGAAACTTGGCCGAGTGGGCCGGCCGGCTCAGCGGGCATCGCCGGCCGTTGGCGCCGGTGGCGCCAACGATGCGATGCCCTCGGCCACATCGAGGCCCCACGGCAGCACGGAAACGATTGGGACGTCGACGCCGGCGGCTACGTAAGCCTCGATCCCCTGCCGGCAGGTCGCTGCGCTTCCGTGGACGACCAGCTGGTCCACCACGTCGTCGGGGATGGACGCCGCCGCACCGGCGCGATCCCCCGCCTCCCATCGCTCCCACAGCGCCGCGAGCTCATCGCCCCGCCCCAGCCACTGGTGGTACTTGCGATAGACGGGCACCGTCAGATAGCCGGCGATCATCCGGCGCGCCTGCGCCCGCACCAGCTCCGCATCCTCCGACGGGCAGACGAAGATCCGGGCAGCAACCTGGCGGCCGTCTCCTCCCTCGGCCACGTAGGGTGTTACCTTGCCGACGTCGGCTGCAGTCAGCCAATTGAGCAGGACACCGTCGGCAACCTCGCCCGCGAGCCGGAGCATACCCTCCCTCAGGGCGGCCACGAGGATCAGCGGCGGTTCGCTCGGGGGCGCGGCCAGCCGGAACCCGCGCACTGCGAAGGTGTCGTACTCGTGGGTGACCTTGGCGCCGCCGAAGGCCTCGCGTAGGAAACGGACAAGGTCGCGGGTCCGCTGCAGTGGGCGCTCGAACGCCAGCCCGTTCCAGTTCCGGACGATCACGTCGGACGAGGAACCGATCCCGAGAGTGAAGCGCCCCGGAGCCAGCCCGGCCACGGCAGCGGCGGTCTGTGCGAGGCAGGCCGGTCCACGGGTGAACGCCGAGACGATGGCCGTCCCGACCTGCACAGACGGTGCTGCAAGCGCCGCTGCCACCAGCGGGGTGAACGCGTCGAGCCCGTCGACCTCGCTTGACCACACGGACGCGTATCCGAGCTCGGCGGCCCGGGTCGCGAGTGGGCCACACCCTTCCAGGCCCGTCCCGTCGGGAATGGTCAGTCCCGTCATCGTCGACGATGCCGCCGTCTCGGCTCCGGGGCGGGTCCCTGCTGCGGTCATCGGGCAACTGCTGTCATACGTGCGTCACCGACCGGGCTGAGCGATGCCCCCAGCTCGGCTGTCGCCACCGCCGCCAGCAGGTCGAGTTGCTCGACCTCGTCGCTGAGCGGGGTGAGGACGTAGGCATCGACCCGGTCGATGCCGGCACACTGGGCCCGGATCTGTTCCCCGATCTCGTGGACGGTCCCCACGGTGTAGGTACGGCGGACGTCCTCCCAATCGCCGACGAAGAACCGACCGACCGCGTCGCGGCACCGTTGCACAGCGCCGGGTCCGTCGAGAACGTAGCACCAGTCGGAGTAGACGAAATCGATGTCGGATCGGTGACGCCCGTGCACCTCGGCGCTCTCGATGACCGTGTCCCAAGCCTCTGCCAGAACTTCGGCGTCCAGCCGCCGCTTGCCCGAGGCCGAATAGACGAGAGGGACCCAGCCGTCGGCGACGCGACCGACCCGGTCGAGTGCCCGGCGCGGGCCGTCGGGGATGGTGCCGGTCCACTCCAGCCGGTCGCCCGGGGAGAACGACGCCACCCATACCGGGGGGCCTCCCGGTTGCACCGGGAGCGGGTCGATCCGGACGTCGGTCATGTCCCAGGTTCCGCCACGACGGGACACCGGCTTTCCCGACCACAGCTCGCGGACGATGGACAGCGACTCCTCGAAGCGATCTCCCCGTCCGGCCCGGTCGATTCCGAGCGCCTCGAACTCCCTTCCGTTCCATCCGATACCGGCACCGAGCACCACACGTCCCCCCGAGATGGCATCGAGCGTGGCGATGGTCTTGGCCAGCTGGACCGGATGGCGATAGGGAAAGACGAGAACCAGCGGGCCCAGCAGCAGGCGGCGGGTGCGTGCGGCGATCGCTCCCAGCGTGACGGTGGCCTCGAGCATGGAGGCGCCGTAGACGACCGCGCCATCCACCGTCGCCTCGGACATTAGCCGGTCGCCGACGAAGATCCCCTCGAAGCCCAGCGCCTCAGCATGGTCGATCCACGCCGTGAGCCGATCGAACGAGAACGCGCCGTCACCCAGCCACCCCGGCGGTCGGACGAACACCCGCGACGGCCTGTCCCCCGTGGTCACCACCGGTTGACCGTCCGTGCCGACCGTGCTGGCCGACTCGAGGGAGCCGGATGATCGAATCGAGACCGTCTCGGGCCCGATCCCGTCCCGTGGATGTCCTCACCCATTCAGTCGGCTCCCCTTGTGCGCTCCGCCCCAGATCCGATCCAATCGCCGGGCCCGGGCAGGGTGCCTCCTACCGCACCCCGCCGAACTGCCTGCTCTGCACCGCGAAGGGTGGATCCCCAGGCTGTGCCGGCTGGACGACCGATCCGTTTTGGACAAATCATCATACCAATCTTCCTTACTGTCAACTCTGCTTGCCGGCGACCAGAGCGTTACCGGGACCCCGGGCGGCAACAGTGTCGTACCGCCGCTTCATCGGGGTATAACGGGCAGCACCACGTGTGACGGGTGCGATCGGTCGTGCCAGATCCGCTGGGTGGCCGCTTGCAGCCGGGCGTCGCGAAAGAGCGGCCCACCGGTATTGGGATTACGGTCGAATTTCGGGAAGCTCGCTGAGGCGATGTCCAGCCGGATCCGGTGACCGGCGCCGAACACGTTGCTGGTCGACCACAGGTCCACTGTCAGCTCGTACACCTGGCCGGGGGTGAGGAGGCTGGGGTCGGTCCTCGACTCCCGAAACCGGCCCCGGACGATCCCCACCTGCAGATTCTGGGCGTAGCCGCACGGGTGGACGTCGACCAAGGTGGCGGTGAAGTCGGTGTCGAACACGCTGGTCGAGGCAAACAGGTGGACGACGACGGGGCCGGTGACCTCCACCGGCCCGTCGAGCGTCTCGGTGGTGAACACGAGGACGTCGTCCCGGCGCTCCACCGGGCGCTGGTCGTGGGCACCTGCGGGACTGTCCCACGCCCAGCAGCACTGGCTCCCCCCCACGGACGGTGTCGGATCGCCGGGGTCGTAGACGAAGACGTCGGCAGGCTCGTCACCGGACGGCGGCTCCGTATCGAGCCGGCCGTCTCCGTCCAGAGTGTTGGCGCTCCCGCCGCTGTGCAAGAAGTAACTCGTCCACCGTGTCCTGGCCAGCGGCCACTCGTCCTCGTCACGCCAGGTGTTCTCGCCCATCACGAACAGCGAGATAGGCCGCTCGCCGGCCGGCGCCGTGCCGTCCCCCTTCAGCCAGCGGTCGAACCAGCGCAGCAGCGGCGAATCGAACTCGAGCGCCGCCTCCATGCCGAAGTCGAGATCGCCCGACTGGCTCGGGAGCATCCGACCGGCGTCGGGGGCTGTGTGGGTCCACGGGCCGAGCACGAGCTTCTGCCCGTCCTTCGCCGTTGGGCTCCCGCCCCGCTCCCGCATCCCCGAGAAGTTGCGCAGGGACCCATCGAGAAAGATGTCATACCAGCCGACCATGTGGAACGCCGGCACGGTGATCTGTTCGTAGTGGGCCTCGATGTCGAACCGTTCCCAGAACTCGTCGTAGGCGGGATGGTCGACCCAGTCGGCGAACGACGGGACCAGCCCCTCCACCTCGGGGAACTCGCCCACTGGCAGCCGGTCGTACATGGCCCGCATCTCTCGCAGCCGGCCCCGCAGCCGGCCCAGCCTCTCGGACCGGACCGGATCGTCCTCCCGGGCCAGCGCTCCTACGGCCAGGTTCCCGGCGGTCCAACTCGTGGTGAACGCCAGTTCGAGGACGCCGTTGCGCATGATCCAGTTGGCCCACAGGTTCGACGCTGACATCCACGGTGCGATGCAGACCAGGTGGGGCGGGGTGGTCAGAGCCGCCAGCCACTGCACGAGACCCACGTGGGAGATCCCGTACATCCCCACCCGTCCGTTCGACCACCGCTGGGAGGCACACCACTCGACAGAGTCGTACCCGTCGTCGCCAGCATCCTCGAACAGGCGGAACTCCCCGTCCGAGGCAAACCTGCCCCGCTCGTCCTCGATAACCATCGCGTAACCGTTTGACGCGGCCCGGATGATGTCAAGCATGGCGGGCCCGCGCACCGAAGCCAGTGGGGGTTCGACCGTGCTCTTGTTATAGACGGTGCGCTGGAGCAGGACGGGGTGGGTGCCCTCACCTGCCGGACGGCAAACGTCGGCCCGCAGCACCACGCCGTCACGCATGGGGATCTCGACGTCGCGCTCGAACACCAGATTCACGCCAGAAGCGTTGTCAGGCACTATCCGCCCGGTCACGGCGACAGCCGGATCGCGCCCCGCTGGCCCCAGCAACGGCCGGTCGATGCCCCGGTCACAACCACGGCCGGCATCGCCGGTCGGGGTGTCATCCGGGGATCTCCTCGTCGAGGAGCAGCCAGATGGCCGCCTTCTGCCAGTGCACCCCGGCCCGCAGGGACGCGAAGAGCCCGCCACCAAGCGCCTCGCCGGCCACGAACTTGAGTGCCCGGACGCCGGGGACCTCGTACCGCTCCACCGGACCGTCGACCGTGCGGTGCAGCCAGCCCCGCACCACGTCCGCAGTGAGGGCGCGTTCGAGCGTCCGGTAGGCCTCGTCGTCGAACGCCACCAGGGTGAGATCGAGGATGCTGCCCTTGTCACCGGCCCGCCCTGCGGCCAGATCCCGTACCCTCACCGTGCGCACCACTCGACGCGCCCGACGACATCGTCCCGGTCGACCAGCCCCGACACCACCTCGACGTTGACCCGGCACTCCGATCGCATCCCAGCTCCCCCAGCCGGGCCGGCCAGCGTCAGTGCATAGAGCTCATCCTCAGCCGCCTGTGCCAGCTCGTCGGTCGGGCAGCGGACGGAGACATGCATCCGGACCTCCACCGGATCGGCCACCAGCGGTCGGGAGCCACCGCCGAGCACTGCGTCCACGCCGACGTGATCGATCCGGAAGTCGGTCAGACCGAGCCCGCCGAGGCGGAGGGCCATGGTCTCGCCAGCCGTCCGGGCTCGGGCAAGCGCGCCATCGCCCGCATAGGCGATCTCGAGGTCGGCCACCAGCCCCGGGTGCAGCAGGAAGCCCACGGCCTTGAGCGACTCCGGGCGGGTGCGGGCGCCGGCGCCGTGCACCCGCACCGTCCGGTCGTCGACCTGTTCCAAGCGGACCGTGGAAAAGTCGAGCGTGACGTCCGGGGTGAGGTAGGCCGATGGATCGTGCACCTCGTAGAGCAGCTGCAGCGCTACGCCCAGCTCATCGATCCGGGCCGGCTTTCCGGGAAGCACGCTGATCTCGGCGCTGCCGTCGGGCAGAACGGTAGCCAGCGGGTACCCGAGGTCGGCCAACTCAGCTGCCGACAGGACCCGACCCCGGCTGGCGGCGAGGTTCCCGCCGGTGAGCTGGCCCCCGCACTCGAGCAGATGCCCGACGGTCATCGCCCCTGCCAGGGCGGCGTCGTCGAGGTCCAGTGCTGCGGCCACGGGGCCCGCGAACAGGGCGCTGTCGGCGGTGCGCCCCGTCACCACAACGTCCGCTCCCTCGGCCACCGCCTCGGCGATCTCACCCATCCCCAGGTAGGCGTGGACACCGAGCCAGGGCGGCCATTGCCCGGCAGCGAGGGGATCCGCCCATCGGACCCGGTCGGCACGCTCCACCAGGTCGTCGCCGGTGACCACTGCGACACGGAGGCCGTCGATCCCGAGCTGCTTCGCCAACCCGACGATGGCCTCGCCGGCGGCGAGCGGGTTGGCCGCACCCAGGTTGGACACGATCCGGACGCCGTGGTGCACGGCCCAGGGGAGGAGGGGCGCGAGCCGGCGCTTGAGGCGGCGGTCGAACCCGGCCGCCGGGTCGTTCCGGCGCTGCTCGAGCGCCCCGATCAGCGTCCGCTCGGCGAGGCACTCGAGCACGACGGCATCGACCAGGCCCGATCGGGCGAACTCGACGGCCGGCTCGATGCGGTCGCCGGCGAAACCTGCACCACAGGCAACCACCGTTCGCGCCGCCCTCGTAATCACCCGGCCCGTCCCGAGTCCGGTACCGCCCCGACATTAGGCATCGCGTACACCTGACACGTCGACCGCGCCCTTCCGGCGGAAGACGCCCAACAGGCTGCCAAGGTGGCGCTGGAGGTACTTGACGGGTCCGATGCCGTGTGATGCCGTCACCGCGATGGCCACGATCAACACCACACCCTGGAACACGTCCTGCGACCAGGCCGGACCGCCGGCTATCAGCAGACCGATGTCGGTCGTTCCAAGCAGCAGGATGGCGACCACGGTGCCCCATGGGTTGAAGCGCCCGCGGCGGAACTGGGTGGCGCCCAGGAACGCGGCGGTGAACGCCGGCAAGAGGTAGTCGCTGGCGATGCTGGGTGATCCCGCTCCCAGGTTGGCCGTCTCCGCCACCCCCGCCGCCCCCGCCAGCACGGCGCAGGTGACGAGCCCGATCGCCTGGACCGCCTTGACCCGTACGCCTCCCAGCCGGGCCACCTCCCGGTCGAACCCGATGGCCTGCGTCTGGCGACCGAACACCGTCTTCTCGAGGAAGTAGGCCAGCACCAACATCACGATGATCATGTAGAAGACCGGGAAGGTGATCCCGTGCACGTTGCGAAGCGCCACGTCGCGGGAGAAACTCCCGTTGACGTTCTGGCTGATCGGCTCGTCGTTGGAGACGGCGATGACGATGGCCGTGTAGATGCTGCTGGTGGCCAGGGTGCCGATGAACGAGTCCACCTCGAGAACCAGCACGACCAGGCAATTGATCAAGCCGGCGACGACGGCCACGGCGAGGCCCACTGCGACCGCGATGGCCGGGTTGGTAGTCACATGGGCAAGTGTCCACGCCGAACCGATGCCGGCCAGGGCCGCAGTCGCCCCGACGGACAGGTCGAAGAGCCCGGCGGAAAGCGGGAGCACCAGTGCCAGGCCGACCAGGGCGCTGATCGAGTACTGGTTTAGCACCTGTTTCCCCGTTGCTATGGAGAGGAACGTGCTCGGGTTGAGGGCGCCGAAGACGACCACCACGATCACCCATGCGTAGATGGCACCGATGTTGCGGGGGCTGAGCCGTCGTCCCCAGCTCATGCCGGGATGGTCCCGTACTGTGCGTTCATCCGTCATCGTCCTACCGTCCTTCCCTGATCTCACTGGTCGCCCGCACCCGACCCGGCTCCGCCCGCCATGGCCAGGAGCAGGGAACGCTCGGAGAATTCGTCCCGGCCGCGGACCAGCTCGGTCCAGATGCGGCCCTCACTCAACACCAGGATGCGGTCGGCCAGCGACAGGACATCGGAGAGCTCCGACGTCGACACCAGCAGTGACCCACCGTCGTCCACGAACTCGCGCAGAGTGTCCATGATCGTCTTGACCGCACCGACATCGACGCCGGCCGTCGGCTCGTCGATGAGCATCGCCTGCGGTTGGATCCGGAGCCACTTCGCAAGGATCACCTTCTGCTTGTTTCCCCCGCTCAGCAGGCGGGTCTCGTACTCGGCATCGCCCGGCTTGATGTCAAAACGCTCGATCCACTCGCGGGCGAGCGCCGCCTCCTTGCGCCGGTTGATGTGGCCGAACCGGCCGGCCACGCTGTCGAGGGAGGTGAAGGTCAGGTTCTCTCGCAGCGAGAATGAGCTGACCATGCTGCCCGCCTGGCGGTTTCCCGGGACGAGCGCGATCTTGAGATCGCGGCAGCGGGCAGGGCTGAGCGCGCTCACCGGCGTGCCGCCCACGGTGACTGCTTCGGTCGTGCAGGGAAGTGCACCGGCCAAGGCGTAGGCGATCTCCTCGCGACCCGATCCGGCCAGGCCGACGACACCGACACACTCGCCGGGGGCGAGCTCGATGTCGACGTCACGAAGGGTCGGCGACCGGAGCCCGTGGACTGCCAGCGACGCCGGCTGCTCCGACCTGGCACCGGAGCGGATCCGACCGGCACCGTCCAGATCGGCGTTCACCTCGGCAGCTGCAGGTCCGAGCATGGCGGCGACGAGCCGCTCGCGGTCACAGTGGGCCGCATCGAGGTTCTCGACCACGGAGCCGTCACGGAGCACCGAGATCGACGTGCACATGTTGATGACATCGCGCAGCTGGTGCGAAATGAGGATCACCCCGACCCCCGAGGTGGCCAGCCGGCGCACCACATCGAAGAGATGATCCCGCTCGGACGGCTCAAGCGTGGTCGTGGGCTCGTCAAGGACGAGGAAACGGATGCTCCCTCCATCACCGACATCGCCGATGGCCCGTGCGATGGCTACCAGCGCCCGCTCGACCGCCGTGAGCTCGGAGATCGGCCGGTGCATCGGGACCGTGCAACCGAGCCGGTCGAACGCCTTGCCGAGGCGGACGGCCTGCTGCTTCCAGTCGATGGCGCCGGGGCCCCGGGTCGAGTACTCGCCACCCAGGCCGAAATTCTCCAGAGCGGTGAACTCCTGCACCAGGGCGAGCTCCTGGTGGACGAATCGGAGACCGGCCCGGTGGGTGCTCCTCGGTGCCCCCGGCGGGAGCTGGTGACTGCCGAGGCGCACCGTGCCCGACGATGCACGGTAATAACCGGCAAGGATGCGGACCAGGGTGGACTTACCCGAGCCGTTGTGCCCAATCAACCCGTGGACCGCCCCGGCCCGAAAGGTCAGGTCGATGCCGTGCAGGACCTGCTTCCCGTCGAAGTCGATGGCGAGGCGCTCGACGACCAGGTCGTCGGGAACCATCCTCGCGTCGTCAGGGATGATTGCCGCCTCGAAGGCTTGTGTCTCCATGCGAACCCATCCTCCTTACCGAGTGGCCGGAACGGACGAACGAACGGACTTCTCCGGCACAGTGCCCTCGGAAGCCGTCCCGGGTGTCCGGTGCCGCACTCCGCCGTCACCCCACCCCGGCTCGTAGTCCGGGGTGGGGTGACGGCGGATAAGTGGGACGACCGGACCGGGGGGACGGTCGAGTCGCCCCCACCCCGTCCGTCAGCCGACGTGCCAGGCCGTCTTGTAGATGGACTGGTAGTTGGCCACGGTGGCGATCACGCCAGTGGTGGTCGGGAGGTTCGATCCCGTCAGGATCATGTGTGGGTAGACCATGTTCACCGCGGGAGCCAGCGGGGCATTCTCCGAGGCCCGAAGGATCACGTTGACGCCGCCCCAGAAGAACTCGGGCCATGGCACGGCGGCAGCCGCGAACTCCTGGCCCTGGACGAGGTACTGGGACTCGGTGGATGTCGTGTCCGTGGTGACGATCTTCACCTTGCTCGAGAGCCCGGCGCTGGACAGTGCGCTCGGCACGCCGTCGACCTCATTGGAGAAGTCGAAGAACAGATAGTTCACGCTCGGGTGCGTCCGCAGGAAGCTGACCACCTCGGTCGGCAGGTTGGTGCCGATGTCCGTCTCGGGGAACGAGTAGGTCGTGGTGCTGCAACCCGAGCACTGGTTCTTCATGGCGTTCTCGATCGCCGTATGCGCCGACGAGTAGATCGGTGTGGCCGGCGTGGTGAAAATGGCCACGTGGGCTCCCTTGGCATGCGAGTCGGCCAGGATCACGTTGGCCATCTCAGTCCCGTCCTGCGCCAGGTAGGTAGGACCAGCTAGGACGCCGGTCACGTTGGGAGCGCCGGCGGAGGCCGACAGAATGACGGGAACGTTTTCGGCTGCGAGCTGCTTCAGCTGGTTGGCGAACAGCGTCGGCGAGAAGCCACCGGAGCCGATGACGCCAGCCGGGTGGTCCGTGACCGCCTGACTGTACGCAGCAGCAACGGTCTGCGGCGTCAGGCCGGCATTCACGAATTTGTAGTTCCACCCCACCGACTGCAGCGCCGACTGAATCAATGTGCCGAAGGCGACGCACACCGGCAGCCCGCAGGCCACATAGTCAACCGTCTTTCCCGGTGTCGGCTTCGACGGAAGTGCCGGGACGTTGAGCGTCGTCGGTCGCTGCTTGAGCGAGCTGACGAAGCTCTGCGCGGTGGATGCCTGTGATGAGCTGGCCGAGGTCCCCGAAGCCCCCGAGCTACCAGAATTCGACGCTGTTGACGACCCGCAAGCAGTTGCAGCGACAGCGAGCCCGACAGCGGCAACCAACGCCAAGACGCGTCTCCCTACCCGATTCTTGCGCATGTTCCCTCCCTTGCCCGGCAGAGCTGCCGATGCTAGGTGAAAACATACAACCAATCGATTCAAAGGTCAAGGGTCTGTCACCCGATGTTCACCGGACCATGGCCGATGCCGGCGCTGCCGTCACCGGTCTCATTGGGCCGGTTCGTTTCGCACATATTTGCGGCTTGACCTGGTCAATCACTGCACACTCCACCGAACGCCGTCCAGGTGCGACACGGTCGTACGGGCAGTCCCCGCTGGAGCCGCAGGTACTGGTTTACCTTTAGGCTTTGATACTATTCGACCAAAGTTTCCGATAAAGGGGATGATGGCCATGGATCGAACCGCGTACGAGAACCTACTCGTCGATGAGCCGGAACCAGGGGTGGCCGTGGTCACCCTCAACCGCCCGGACAGCCTGAATTCGCTGACGTTCCACATGTTCGACGAGCTGTTCGACGTAGCCCACCTGCTGGACCGCGACGCCGGGCTCCGAGCCATTGTGCTCACCGGTGCAGGCCGTGGCTTCTGCTCGGGTCTCGACCTGGGTGATGCCGCCGCCCTTCCGGACATGGACCTGGGACAGAACCTGGACGGACAAGAGCAATGGGCTCGGTGCATCACCGCGTTCCACACCATTACCACGCCGGTGATCGCTGCGGTGAACGGCCCAGCCGCGGGTGCCGGGTTCGCACTCGCTCTGGCTTCGGATGTCCGGATCGCCGCACCGAGCGCACGCTTCAATGCCGCTTTCGTACGGATCGGGCTTTCGGGTGGTGACTGCGGAACCTCATACCTGCTGCCGCGCATCGTGGGGCTCGGCCATGCCGCCGAACTCCTGTTCACCGGAAGGGCGGTGGGCGCCGAGGAGGCTGCCCGCATTGGGCTCGTGAACCGGGTGGTGGCCGACGAGGACCTGCTCACCGAAGCGCTGGCCATCGCCCGCCTTATCGCCGGAAACTCGCCCATCGGCATTCACCTGACCAAACAGCTCCTGTCGGCCAACGTGGATGCGCCGTCACTGAGCACCGCATTGGAGCTCGAGAACCGGAGCCAGGTGCTTGCTGCCGCGACCGACGACATGCGCGAGGCGCTCGACGCCTTCCGGGCCAAGCGGGCCCCGACGTTCCACCGCCGCTGACATCGTCTCTGTCAGGACATGCCATCGACGGCCGCCAGCTGCGACGGCGAGACCACATCGAGGTCGTCCGAGATGAGGCTGGAGGAGACCACCGCATGGAAGGCGTTGACGTGCCGACGCATCGCCTCGCCTGCCTCGTCTGCCCGCCCGGCGCGAATGCAACGCACCACGCTCCTGTGAGCCCGAACCGTCAGCGTGCGGGCCTGTTGCTGGTTGCCATGGGGGATCCGGGTCCCCTGGCGGATCACGTCGGACAACACCGACATCATGGCGTGGATGAGCTCGTTGTGGCTCGCCTCCGCCACCGCAACGTGCCACGCCACGTTGAGGTTCAGGAACGAGTCGAGGTCGTCGATAGTGTCCTCCATCTGCCCGGTGACGGTCTCGATGGTGTGGAGGTCGGCATCGGAGCGCCGGTCGGCAGCCATTCGGGCCGCCACCGGCTCCACTGCGTCACGAACCTCGAGCAATGCCTCGAGCCGGATCCGGCGCCCGAGGACGAATCCCTCGAGGCTGCGCTCGAACGGCTGCATTCCGGGGCGCCGGACGACCGTGCCCCCGTGGCGCCCTGGACGGATCTCGACCAGGCCTTCAGTCTCGAGGATCCGGAGCGCCTCTCGGACGGTGCCCCGGCTCAGCCCGCTGCTTTCCGCCAGCTCGCGCTCAACCGGAAGGAATATGCCCTCTTCCAGCGCGCCGCTCAGGATCTGCTGGCGCACGTGGTCGGCCAGGATGTCGGATGCCTTGGGAACCGATAGCGCCCGGAGCGCGAATTCGCCGTTAGGCGGCCCGAGCACGGCCCGTGCGGGCCCGCCGCCCTTGTCTCGCTCCTTCGGGTCGAGCATGATTTCACTTCGATCTCCGCCGTTAGAGGTCATGCTGCACTATTGGCGCACCCGCCCCTCCAGTCAAATAGATCGTTGGACCGACAGCTGAGCCGGCCTACCCGCCACCGGGATCCAGGCAGGGCAGACCCCCACGCAGCAGGCAGCGTCAACCGCCCGGCACGGCAACCCGTCAACCGCCCGGCAGCACGGCGGTGGAGACCGGCTGATCGCGCAGGGACCGCCTCAGAAGCTTCCCGCTACTGGTCTTGGGGAGCTCGGCCTCGAACCGGACCTCGCGCGGGCACTTGTAGGACGCCAGCCGGTCGCGGCAGAAGCTGACGAGCTCGCCCTCGGAGGCCGACGCCCCCGGCCGGAGGGAGACGAACGCCCGCACCGTCTCGCCGCGGTACGGGTCAGGAACGCCGATGACCGCCGCCTCGCGCACCGCAGGGTGCTCGTAGAGGACGTCCTCCACCTCGCGCGGCCACACCTTGTAGCCCGACGCGTTGATCTGGTCCTTCTTCCGGTCGATCACGAAGAACCAGCCATCGGCGTCCATCATGCCGATGTCGCCGGTGAACAGCCGGCCGCCTGGCATCGACGCCTCCGTCTCGTCGGGCCGCCCCCAGTACCCGGGTACCACCATCGGGCCCGAGATCACGATCTCCCCCACCTTGCCGGCCGGGAGGATCCGACCCGACTCGGCCTCGACCACCTCGACCATGGCCCCGGGGACCGGCACCCCGACGGCGATGGCGGACGACCCCGGATCCACCGGCCCGGTCCGGCCCGGCGGCGTGAGGTGGCTCGGCGACGTCGTCTCGGTCAATCCGTAGACGCTGGTGATGGTGATACCGGTGGCGGCGGCAAACCGCTCGACGACCGCCTTGGTCACCGGCGCGCCGCCAGATGCCGCATGGCGCAGGGAGCTGAGGTCGGTCGCCGACAAGTCGGGATGGTCGAGCAGCGCCAGGTAGGCCGTGATGGCGGCGATGGTGAACGTCGGCCGCCAGCGCTCCACCGATGCGAGCACCCTCCCGGCATCGAAGCGGTGCCCGAGGACCAGTGGCGAGCCGCAGTACCAGGTGAGGGCGAGGTGCCCCACCAGGCCGGTGACGTGGAACAGGGGGGCCATGCCGAGCACGGCGTCGCCGGCACCCAACATGTACCAGTCGCCGAACGTCTGGGCATTGTAGGCCATACCGCCGTGGGTGAGCATCGCCCCCTTTGCCGGTCCAGTCGTACCCGACGTGTACACGAGGGCGGCGACGTCACCGGGGGCCACGGTGACAGACGGCTGCGGAAGGTCCCGCCCCCGTTCGACGGCGTCGACCATCCGCTCCATGCCGGGCAGGTCCCGGCGGGGGCCGGCCAGCTCGTCCAGGGTGGCCCGCCCCTCGGGGTCGGTCACCCAGTCCGCAGGGTGGGTGACGAGCACCCGCTCGACCCCGCTGCCGTCCACCGCGGAGCGGCCGGCACCGGCGTAGAGCCCCTCAAGGCTGACCAGGACCCGCACGCCGGCATCGTCGAGTTCGAAGCGCAGCTCCCGCTCCTTCAGCAGTGGGCTCATCGACACGGCTATCGCGCCCACCTTCCAGGCGGCGAGCAGGGCGATGGCCCATTGAGGGTCGTTCTGGAGGAGGATCCCCACCCGGTCACCCGACCGCAGGCCGCCGGCTGCCAGGTCGGCGGCCAGCGCACCGGCCGCCTCGTCGATGTCGCCGTAGGTGAGGGTGGTGCCGAAGGCGTGCACGGCCGCGTCGGCCCGGTGATCGCCTACGGCACGATCCCACAGCTCGGGCATCGTCCCGAACCGCGGATTCAGTCGATCGGGCGTGCCGGCCGGGTACTGTCGGAGCCACGGACGGAGGTCGTACGCTGAGGGGGTCATCCTGCCTACCTTCAGCCCACGGCGGCCGGGCTGAACCGAGGGATAGCCACGCCGCCCTCATCTACGATGTGCAGCTCGACGGGCAGCTCGATGGACAGGACCGACTCGGGCACCTCGATGTTGGTGATGAGGCGGGGTCCCTCGTCGAGCTCGACGATGGCCACGTTGTAGGGGACACGGTCGGCGAACGCCTCGTGGACGGCCAGGTGATACACGACCCAGCTGATGATCCTCCCCCTGCCTCCGGCCCGCTCCCACAGTGGCTCGGGGGCCAGGCACCGCGGGCAGGCGTCCCGGGCGGGGAGCCACGCGTTCCCGCACGAGCCGCACCGCTGGAACCGGAGCTCGCCCTCGGCCAGCCCCGACCAGTAGGGCTCGGTGAGCGGGGTCACCTCGGGCAGCGGGACGGCGGTCACAGCTGTCCCACGATCATGGTCGAGTGGGTGTGCATGATGCCCCCCTGGTTGCTGACGATGCACGTCGACGCGTCGGGCACCTGGCTGGTCGAGGTGCCGCGCATCTGGCGGACCGACTCGAGCACCAGCTGCATTCCGGGCATGCCGGTCTCCGACAGGAGCCCGCCACTGGTGTTGACGGGGAGCTCCCCCCCGAGCTGGAGGTTCCCGCCGGCGACGAACGGGCCCCCTTGCCCCTTCGGGCAGAACCCGTAGTCCTCCAGCGTCATGAGCACGGTGATGGTGAAGCAGTCGTAGAGCTGAGCCACGTCGATGTCGCCCGGCCCCATGCCGGCCATGGCGAAGGCGGTGCGAGCCGCCGATGCCGCCGCCGTCTCGGTGAGGGTCGGCCGCAGGGGGACGTCCCATGAGGTCTGGCCCTGGCCGAGCCCGAGGATCGGCACCGGTGCGGGGACGGCCAGCTGTGCGGCACGCTCCCTGCTCATGACCACCACCGCGGCGCCCCCGTCGGAGATCAGACAGCAGTCGTCTCGGCAGAACGGGTCGACAACCGGCCGGGACTCGGCGAACTGCTCGAGGGTGAGCGGCAGGCGGAGCTGTGCGTCCCCGTTGGCCGCCCCGTGGCCCCGGGCCGCCACCGCGATCTCCCCCAGCTGCTCGTGGGTCGTCCCGAACTCCTCCATGTGGCGGCGGGCGATCATGGCGTAGCCGGCGGGCGTGCCGAACCAGCCGAAGACGGCGTCGTCCCCCCAGCCCCGTTCGTAGGCCTGGCGGGTCCCCGTGCGCGGGTTGTCGGCGGTGGTGACCACCGCCACTTCGCACTGGCCGTTGAGGACCGCCATCGCTGCGAAGGTGATCATCGAGATGTTGGTGGCACCCCCCTGGTCCCACACCCCGCCAATACGGGGATGCAGGCCGAGGGCCTCGGCGACCACCTGGCCGTACATGCTGATGTGCTGGGACGTCGGGTACTTGACGAACACGGCGTCCACCGCGTCCTTCTCCACCCCGGCGTCGACCAGTGCGAGACGCACCGCCTCCACGTTCATCGACGTCGGCGAACGGCCGGGCAGCTTGCCGTAGGCCGTGTGCCCGATGCCGGCGATGACCACTTCACCACGCACTAGATCACCCCTCTCTCACTGAGCGACCGGAGCCGATCCGGCTCGATGCCAAGCCACTCGCCGTAGATCTCGTCGTTGTGCTCCCCGAGGCGGGGGCTGGGGGTCAGGTCTGGATCGAACCCCTCGAAACGCAGCGGGCTGCTGGGGACCACGATCTTCCCATGGTCGGGGTCGTCCATCTCGCGCAGCATTCCCCGGGCCCGCAGATGGGGGTCGTTCACCACCTCGTCGATCTCGCGGACCGGTGCGCACGGCACGCCGTGCTTCTGAAGGATGGCGAGGGCAGCGTCACGGTCCTGCGCCTCGAGCCACCGGCCCACCACCTCGTCGACCTCGGTCATGTTGGCCACCCGCTCCACGCGCGTGGCGTAGCGCGGGTCATCGGCGAGCTCGGTGGCACCCATGGCCTCGACCAGGCTCCGCCAATGATCATCGGTCACGCATATGACGGCCACGCTGCCCCCGGCCGCCGGGTAGACGTTGTAGGGCGCCTCGGCCATGCCCGAGTGGTGGTTGCCCGTGCGGGTGACGCCGGTGCCGTCGTCGCGGCGGCCGAAGTACAGCCCCAGGCTCGACATCAGCGACGGGTAGACGGCATCGAGCATGGCCACCTCGACCTTTCCACCCCGGCCCGTTCGCATCCGCCGGAGAAGGGCCGTGACAATGGCGCCGTAGAGGTGGATGCCGCCGAGGAAGTCACCGATGGCGTTGCCCGCTTTGACCGGCTCCCGGTCGGGGAACCCGGTGATGGCCATCACACCCGACATGGCCTGCACGGTTAGGTCCATGGCCGGCAGATCGCGGTAGGGGCCCCAGCTCCCATAGCCGGAACCGGACGCATAGACCAGGCGGGGGTTGTCAGCCAGAAGCAGGTCGGCACCCACGCCCAGGCGATCCATGACCCCGGGTCGGTAGTTCTCGACCAGGACATCAGCCCGGGCGGCCATGGCCCGCAACAGCTCGACGCCGTCGGGCTCCTTCAAATTGAGCGTCACCGCCCGCTTGTTCGAGTTGAGCATGGCGAACGGAGCGCCGGCTCCGGCCACCCGGCCGCGACCGCGGAGGTTCTCGCCCCCGGGGGGCTCGACCTTGATCACGTCAGCCCCGCCCAGCGCCATCAACAGGGTGGCATAGGGCGCGTTGTATATCTGCCCCAAGTCGACCACGGTGACCCCCACCAACGGCCCCTCAACGGCGTCCGTCACCTCGGCTCCCACCGGGTCTACCTCCCGACGTACTGCGGCGGCCGACGTTCGGCGAATGCCGCGGGGCCCTCGTGGGCGTCCTCGGTCTGCTGGAGGTGGCGATTCATCGCTTGCTCCAGACGCAGCCCGGTGATCCGGTCGACGTCACGCGAGCGTATCGCCAGCTCCTTGGTGGCCTGAACGGCCAGCGGCGCGTTGGCGGCGATCTCGTGGGCGATGGCCCGCGCCGCCGACAGCAGTTCGTCCGGCTCGACGACAGCGTTGACAAGGCCCCAGCGGGCGGCGGTCGCCGCGTCCATCGACCGGCCGGTGAGGAGGAGCTCCATCCCCACGGCGTAGGGGAGCTGCTCGAGGATCCGCTGGGTGCCACCGTTGCCAGCCAGGATCCCCCGCTTGACCTCGGTGAGCCCGAAGGTGGCGTGGGGCACGGCGATGCGGATGTCGGTGGCCAGCAGCAGGGTCATGCCACCGCCCAGGCAGTAGCCGTTCACCGCGGCAATGACCGGCTTCCACACCTCGAGCCCCCGGTTCAGCAGCTGGTCACTCTGGGTCAGCCAGAACCCCGAGGGCTCCTGCGGGCGATTGACGAAGCTCTTCAGGTCGGCCCCGGTGGTGAAGGACCGCTCGCCCGCTCCGGTGACGATGGCCGCCCGAATCGACGGATCGTCACGGACCCGGATCCACAGCTCAGACAGCTGTCGGTAGGCGTCGGCATCCATGGCGTTAAGCCGCTCAGGTCGGTTCAGGGTGATGAGGGCGACGCCCTCATCATCGACCTCGAAGTCGACACTCACCAGTTCCGCCCGTTCGCCCCTGCCCGCAGCACGTCGCGTGCCACCACCAGCCGGTGGACCTCGGAGGGCCCCTCACCAATTCGTTTGATACGCAGCTCGCGGTACCACCGCTCGAGCGGGAGTGCCTTGCTGACCCCGAGGCCCCCTAGAATCTGGATACACCGGTCGACGACGCGCCCGGCCGTCTCGGTGGCGTAGACCTTGGCGGCCGACGCCTCGGTCTTGAACTCGCGACCAAGGTCGGCCCTCCATGCCGCCTCGTAGACTAGTCCGCGTGCGGCTCGGATCTCGATCTCCGAGTCGGCGATCATCCACTGGATCGCCTGCTTGTCGGAGAGCAGGCCGCCGAACGCCTGACGGTTGAGAGCATGCTCGACGGCGATGTCGAGGGCGGCGGTGGCGATGCCGAGGGTTGCCGCCGCGTACGGGACACGTCCGTGGACCAGCCACTCTTGGGCCAGCTCGAAGCCCCGCCCCTCTTCGCCGAGCATGTTCTCGTCCGGCACCCGGCAGTCGACGAACGACAGCTCGCACGGGTACCACGAGCGGATGACCGGGATCGGCGTCATGGTCAGCCCCGGCGTGTCCCGTCCCACGATGAAGCAGCTGATCCCCTGCCGTCCCTTTCCGGGGCTGGTGCGGGCGAAGACGATGCCCCAGTCCGAGGAGTCGGCAGCGGAGATGAACACCTTGGTCCCGTTGATGACCCACTCGTCGCCGTCGCGGACGGCTGTCGTGGCGATGGAGCGGGCGGGATCGGCCCCACCCGACGGCTCGGTGATGGCGACGAAGGTCTTGCCGCCGCTTGCCACCGTGGGGAGGGCGTACTTCTCGATCTGCGCCCGGGTCCCCTTCCAGATCACGTTGGGCGGGTCCCAGCCGAACGTCCCTGCGGCCGGCGTGTACGCACCCATCCTGCACTGTGACGCCTGCTCGGCGACCACGCACTGGGCCAGCAGGCTCATGTCGCTTCCCCCGAACTCCTCCGGCGTGGCCAGGCACCACAGGCCGGCAGCCCGTGCTTTGGCCCGGAGGTCGGCCAGGACACCGGAGGGCAGCTCGTAGGCCTCGGTGTCGAGCTCGGCCTCGGCAGGCCGTACCTCGTGGCGCATGAAGTCAGCGGCCAGCTTGCGCAGCTGCTGCAGTTCGTCGGGGAGCTCCCAGGCCCAACCGTCCATCCTCATCCCTCTCCTCCAGTGTGCTGATCGTGGGCGCCGGACACTGTCACCGTCGCCTGCGCGGTCTCGGTCGTCCGCCCCCTGCGCGACGCGTCCCGGCGCTCCGCCGTCGCAACCTCGTCGAGGCTGTAGCAGGCACGCCGGCCCACGACCACCTGCGCCGCCACGACCACCCCGTAGACGTCCTCGGCGGTCGTCCTGCTGACGACACCGAGGTTGAGGTCGCGCTCCACCTCGGCGACCGGCCTGTCCAACGGGTCGCCGAAACCGCCGCCGCCGGGAGAGCTGACGGTCACCCCATCACCAGGGGAGAGCCGGAGGTTCTCGTACTTGCTCCCGAGCGGCGGGACCCACTCGGTGCCGTCCGTGCAGAACGACACCCGGTTGCCGCTTGCGCTCCCCCCGCCGTTGACCCCGAAGGGCACGTGGTCGACGCGGTCTCCCAGCACCGACGTGGCCAGCTCCGACCAGACGCTGAACCCGTAGGTCGACCCGACGCCGCCGCGGGTCCGCCCCGCGCCTCCGGAGTCCTCGCGCATGGCGAAGTAGTCGAAGCGGAGCGGGAACCGGTGCTCGGCGACCTCGATGGACATGAAGTTGGCCATCGACTGCGGGGTCGTCCCATGAACCTGGCCGTCACTGCTGGCGGTTGCGCCGTAACCGCCAGGATAGGGGAAGACGCCGACGACGAACTCGTCCCGTTCGGGGTGCTCGCCGCTGACGGTGACGACGCCCGTCGTGCCGAACGACGGCGCCGGAACTTTGTCGGGGATGGCCGGGGCAAGTGCACCGAAGATGAGGTCCAAGACCCGCCCGACCACCTCCATGTAGCCGCTCACCGGCTTCGGGTACTCGGCTGCGATGATGGACCCCTTCGGGATGGTGAAGGTGACCGGGCGGAAGGTCCCACCGTTTACGGGCACGTTGGGGAAGATGTGCTTGAGTGCCACATAGGCAGACGAGATCGTGGTGTTGCGCGACAGGTTCATCGGACCTTCGGGGGCGTCGCAGGTTCCCGTGAAGTCGATGTGGATGTTCGACCCGGCCACGGTGATGGTCACCTCGAAGACCTGCTCGTCCTCGGTGATACCGTCGTTGTCGAGGGCGTCCCGCTGGATGTAGACGCCGTCGGGGATCTCCTCGATGTAGGAGCGCATCTCACGTTCGGAACGAAGGATCATCTCCTCTTGACAGGAGCGGACCACGTCGGTGCCGTACCGGTCGATCAGCGCCCGGAGCCGCTCCTCGCCACGCCGCAGCGAACCGGCCATGGCGGTCAGGTCGCCGAAGATCATCTCGGGCAGCCGGACGTTCGCCATGATCATGTCGGCGACGGCGGTGTTGAGCACACCCCGCTCGTGCAGCCGGACCGGTGGGATCAGCAACCCCTCGAGGTGGATGTTCGTCGCCGTGGGGATCCAACCGCCGGCAACCCCGCCACCGATATCCATCCAGTGGCCGGTATTGGCCAGCACGGCGAACAGCTCGTCACCCACGAAGACGGGGATGACCAGGTTGACGTCGTTTAGGTGGGTGCCACCCAGGTATGGATCGTTGGTGATCCACACGTCGCCCGGCTGGAAGCCCCCGGCCGCCTCCGCCCGCTCGATGATGGCCTGGACCATGAACTGCATGTTGGCCATGAACACAGGGAGGCCGATGCGGCCCTGGGCGATCGTCTCGCCCGTCTCCGGATGGTAGATGCCGTGGGCGCAGTCGTTCGTCTCGGAGATGATGGGCGACAGTGCCGCGTGGATGAGGAGGGAGTCCATCTCGTCGCAGATGGACTCGAGTGCTCCCTTCACGACGGAGATGGTGATGGGGTCCATGGTTAGCGCACCTCAATCTGCAGGTTCGACCGGCCGTCCACCCGAACGACCATCCCCGGCTCCACGACGGTCGTGGTGTCGGCTTGCTCGACAACGGCCGGTCCCTCGAAGGTCATCCCCGGCTCGAGCATCTCGCGGCGGTGGATGACGGTGTCCTGCCAGGCGCCGTCGAAATAGACGTCCCGCCGCTGGTGGGGTGCCGGTGCCGGGCGTTCAGGAGGATCGGGAACCGGCTCGGCCATCTCCTGGCGTACGCCCCGCACCGACGTCCGTGCGTTGACCACCAGCACCGGGATGTCACCGAGCGCCGTGCTGTACTCACGCGCGTAGGCGTCGATGAACGCCTTGGTCAGCTCCTCGGGGTCCCAGGTCGGCTCGACCCGCACTCGGATCTGGTGCACCTGCCCCATGTACGCCATGTCGGCGAAGCAGACCACGTCAGTCCGGATCAGGTCCTCGCCGTCGGTCTCGAGCTCGGCGACCCCCTGGCGGCGCTGGTCGTCGAACACCGCCAGGAGCTCGCCGCCCGTGAAGCTGTCCACCCGACGCTCCACCGTCTGGGAGTACTCGTAGCGGAGGTCGGCAGACAGACACCCCTCGGCGCACAGCACCCCGGAGCGGGGCGGTACCAGCAGGGTGCGAACCCCAACATCGCGCAGCAGGGCTGCGGCGTGTAGGGGGCCGGCACCCCCGAAGGCCACCAGCACGAAGTCACGGGGGTCGTGCCCCTGGTCCACCGTGATAAGGCGCATTCTGCCGGCCATTCGGATGTTGACCACGGCCAGGATGGCCTCGGCAGCCTGCTCGACGCCGAGCCCCAGGCCGGCCCCGAGCTCGGCAATGGCCCGCCGGGCGCCCTCCAGGTCGAGGGTCAGCTCGGCGTCGTTCCCGATGGGGCTGGCGGCGTCGATGCGGCCGAGGACCACGTTGGCGTCTGTCACCGTCGGTTCGGTGCCACCGCGGCGGAAGGAAACGGGGCCGGGAACGGCCCGGGCACTGCGCGGCCCCACCTGGAGAGTGCCACCCCGGTCGATCCAGGCAATGCTGCCTCCGCCGGCGCCGATCGTGTGGACATCGATCATCGGGATGCGGAGCGGCACCCTGAAGTCGAGCTGGGTGGTTTCGGTGACCCTGGGTTCGCCGTCGACGACCACGGCCACGTCGAAACTGGTTCCTCCCATGTCGCCGGTGATGATGTGGTTGAAACCGACCTCGGAGGCCAGCTTTGCCGCTGCCATCACGCCGGCGGCCGGCCCGGAGCGGATGATATGGGCCGCCCGGTTGCCCAGCCGCCGCAAGGGGACTACACCGCCGTTGGACTGCATGACCAGCGCGTCGCGGGTAAGACCGACGGCCACGAGCTTCTCGGTGAGCGCCGCCGCGTACCCGGCCACCAACGGCTGGAGGTAACCCTGGACCGCTGCGGTGCTCGTCCGCTCGAACTCGTAGTATTCGCTGACCACCGAGCTGGAGGTCACGATGTGCCACGACGGCTCGATCGACTGGAGGATGCGGGCCACCTGCAGCTCGTGGGCCGGGTTGGCATACGAGTGGAGGAGGGCGACCACGACGACGCCGACACCCGACTGCTGCAACACGACCCCGAGCTCGACCACTTCGGCCTCGTCGACGGGGACGATGACGTTGCCACGGAAGTCGAGGCGCTCGTCGAGCTCCCACCGGTCGTCCCGCTCGATGAGTGGTCGCTGCACGCCGGTCAGCCCGTAGAGGTTGATGCGGTCGCGCCGTCCCAGTTCGAGGACGTCACGGAACCCCCGTGTCGTGACCAGGGCACACCGTGCGCCGTTGCGCTCGATGATGGCGTTGGTGGCGATCGTGGTCCCGTGGATCAGCGCATCCAGCGACGACGGGTCCACACCCGCCCCGGCCAGTGCCTCGAGCACGCCACGCGATGGGTCGTCGGGCGTGGAGGGGACCTTCAGTACGGTGGTAACCGCGCCGTCTTCGCCGGCGCATGCGAGGTCGGTGAACGTGCCACCGACATCAATCCCTACAACAACGCCCATGCGAGACCCCCTCCGGCGTCGATCCAATCTCCATGATGATCATAACCCGACAACAGTTCGCATTGCAAATGTTCGGACCAAACATTTCGGATTGGGCGGCGGATCCGATGCGATGCGATCCCTTCGGGCTCGGGTGTACCGCATCGCGGGGGTCACCGGTCCGCATATGACCCCATCATCGGACCAAAGTTTGTAGTCTCGTCCTGTGCCACAACCCGAGATCCATCGCACGACATCCCCGGTGGTGCTCGATCGCCTTTCGGTCCCCAAGGCGTCCGACGTCCTCGCCACCGAGCTCCGGCGACAGATCTTCAGCGGCGAGCTGACCGAGGGCTCCATGCTCCCGACCGAGCGGGAGCTGTGCACGGTCAGCGGGCTCAGCCGAGGCAGCGTCCGCGATGCCCTTCGGGTCCTCGAGATCGACGGGCTCATCGAGACCAGACCCGGACGGGCCGGAGGCTCCTTCATCCGGCGGCCCGACGCGTCGACCTTCGAGCGCAGCCTGAACGTGCTCGTGGGCGGTCAGGGGATCAGCTTCACGACGCTCGTCGAGGCCCGCGAGGCGATCGAGCCGGCGGCTGCCGCCCTCGCCGCCGAGCACCGGAACAAGACGGACCTCGAACGCCTGGCCGGCGCCACCCGCCAGATGGATGCGGCGATCGAGGACGTATCGCTCTTCCAGGAGCTGAACGTCCAGTGGCACCTCGCCGTCGTCGAGGCGACCCACAACGAGATCATGCAGGCCTACGTGGGTTCGCTGTGGCGGGTCATCGCCCTTGCCACCGACGTCATCGACTTCCATTCCCCCCAGACGCTGGCAGACACCCTCGAGGCCCATAGCCGGATACTGGCCGCCATCCGCCAGGGCAACCCCAAGCGGGCGGCATCGGCCATGTCCAAACACGCCCACGCCTACGCCGAGGAGGTCTACCGGCGCAACCTGATCAAGGGCCCCACCATCCAACTTCCCCGGTCCTCCACCAGCTGACACGGCCCGATCGGGCCCTTGTCGGGATGCGCGTGCGCTCGGGAGCTCCCACACCAAGCACGTCGGCGGCGGTGGGCAAGCGGCGGCGGGCGGCACAACACCCATCGACGACCAGGCCGGTCAACGGGCAGGTGGGCGACGCCGGCACGACCACCGGCAACCAGAGGTGCATCGATCGGGAGTTGCACCGGCGGATCCGTTCGGCCAACGAAGTCCAGGTGGACAGGGTGTCGACCTGGTGATGGACGCCCTGCCCTGATTCGAGCGCTCAGCTGTCGGAAACGTGACCGCTCAGGTCGCTACCGGCTCTGCTGTCGAAGTTCACGGCGGGCGATACTCCGTCGGTGGACCTCTTCGGGGCCGTCGGCGAAGTGGAGTGCCCGTACGTCGGCGTAGAAACGGGCCAAGGGAGTGTCGGAACTTACGCCGGCAGCCCCGTGCACCTGGATGGCCCGGTCGATGACCCGGGTGGCGATGTCGAACACCGCCACCTTGATCCCAGAGATCTCTGTGGCGGCGGCTCGATTCCCCTGGGTATCCATGAGCCAGGCTGCGTAATAGGTGTACAGGCGGGCCTGGTCGAGACCGATCCGGGCATCGGCGATCCACGTTTGGACGATCCCCTCCTCGGCCAGGGACCGGCCGAAGGCCATTCGGCTCTGGGCTCGGCGACACAGCAAATCGAGACTGCGCTCGGCCTTGCCGATGGTCCGCATGCAGTGGTGGATCCTGCCGGGTCCCAGTCGAGCCTGGGCGATGCGGAAACCACTGCCCGGCTCGGCGATCAGGTTGGCAGCCGGCACGCGCACCTGGTCGTAGCGGATCTCGGCGTGGCCTTCGCGGTCGACGTACCCGAAGACGGGAAGGTTGCGGACGATATGGACACCGGGCGTGTCGAGGGGCACGAGAACCATGCTCTGCTGTTCGTGTGGTGGGGCATCGGGTTCGCTGCGCCCCATGACTATGGACACCGCACAACGTGGGTCCATGGCCCCCGACGTCCACCACTTTCGGCCGTCGATGACGTAGTCGTCGCCGTCTCGGCGGATAGACGTCGCGATGTTGGTGGCGTCCGACGATGCGATGTCTGGTTCGGTCATGGAGAAGCATGAGCGGATCTCCCCCATGAGCAGCGGGCGGAGCCATCGCTCCTGTTGTTGGTGGGTGCCGAACAGATCGAGGATCTCCATGTTGCCGGTGTCAGGAGCCGAGCAGTTGCACGCTTCCGGACCCAAGGGAGAGCGACCCATGATTTCGGCCAGTGGTGCGTAGTCGAGGTTCGACAGGCCGGTACTCCACTCCGTCTCGTGTGGGAGGAACAGGTTCCATAGGCCGAGCCGGCGTGCCTCGGCCTGCAGGTCTTTCATGACCGGAGGGAGGGTGTGGGGCTGCCCTGAGACCCGGAGCTGCTCTTCGTAGGTTTCCTCCGCCGGGTAGACGCGCTCCTCCATGAATTCGATTAGGCGATCTCGTAGATCACTTGCGAGTGGTGACAAGGCGAAGTCCATAACCATCCGATCAGTAGGCAGTAGGGCTTAGTGCGGGATGAGCAACGCTTGGCGCGGCACCCTTTCGCTTGCCGTCTTCGGGGATCCCTTGCCGTCATCGATGTGTCCGGCCAGCACGGAGAGGCTCAATTCCGTTCACGCATGGGGAGCGAACGGGGTACCGACCGGCAGTTGCGGTGTCCACACATTCGTGATGGCAATTGCGCAGGGGACCTAAACGATTGCACCGGAACGACTCTCACGGCTCGTAGGTGTAGAAGCCGCGACCAGACTTCCGACCGAGCAAACCGGCGTCGGCCATCCGGGCCAACAGCGGAGGGGAGGCATACAGCGGTTCCTTAAACTCCGCGTAGAGGGAGTCCGCCACTGCGATCATCGTATCGAGACCGATCAGATCTGCGAGAGCCAACGGTCCCATCGGATGGGCACAGCCCTGAACCATCCCCGCGTCGATGTCTTCCGCCGTAGCAAATCCCGACTCGAACATGCGTATTGCTGAGAGCACGTAGGGGATCAGTAGTGCGTTGACGATGAATCCTGCCCGATCCTTCGACTGGATCACGTGCTTGCCCAACTGATCGCCGGCGAAGCGACGCGCCGTCGCTGCTGCTTCATCACCTGTCAGTAGGGATGTAACGAGTTCGACCAGAGGCAGCACCGGTACCGGATTGAAGAAGTGGATGCCTACGACGTTGGCGGGGCGAGAGGTCGCCATCGCAAGCTTCATGATCGGGATCGATGATGTATTCGACGCAAGCACGGCATCGGACGCGGTGACCACCCGGTCGAGTGCCGCGAAGATCGCCACCTTCTCCGGTTCCGATTCGACCACCGCTTCGATCACGAGATCGGAATCCGCCAGGGACTCAAGATCGGTGGAGAACTCCACCCTGGCGAGCGCGCCTTCGGAGTCGGCTTCCGAGAGCTTTCCCCCCTTGACGGCCCGAATCAACGAGTTCTCCAACCGACGCCGCCCTGCGTCGACTGCACCTCGGTCCTGTTCGACGACTCGGATCACCAGCCCTGCTCTGGTGCTCGCCTCGGCTATTCCCGAGCCCATCAGACCGCAACCGACGACACCGACACGCCTCACATCGATACCGAGCACAGCACACTCCTCATGGTTCACCACTGACGTGCATCACTCTCGCACGATTTCCTTGGAAATCCTACTATTGCACTTCATCCGAGTCCAGGAGGCGGGTGGTTCAGACCTTGAAGTCACCCTCGCTGGCCCTCAGCATGCGCAGCAACGCAAAGAGCCTGTCAGCATCGCTTGCGGAGATGCCGGGAGCCGCAAAGACCTCGTCGTTCAGAACAGGGGTGACCTTTCCGAGGACCCGGCGACCGGCAGCGGTGATTTCGACAAGGATCGTTCGTCGGTCGGTTCGGTGGGGAACACGCCGCACCATGCCCTGGGCTTCCAATCGATCAACCGCACTGGTGATGCTGGTCGGATGCACCTGCAATCGGGCACCTACCTTGCTCATGGGCAGGGATCCAGCCCGGCTGAAATTCAGCAGGGTCAACAGCTCGAAGCGGGCAAACGTGAGGTCGAAGGGACGCAGGACGCTGTCGATTCGGGCCAGGTAGATCTGTTGAGCCCGGATCACCGATGTGACAACGGCCATTCCGTCGGCCGCATCCTTCCACCCATGGTCCACCCACTGGCGACGAGCTTCATCGATTGGGTCGAACGAGAGAGGTTTCGAGGGAGTCACAACTTGACATCCTTGCCGCATACGCGGGCCGTCGGGGGCACCTGCGGGAACTGTGACACTACCAGCGGCAGGCAAATCTCCGGCAACGGCACAGCGGGCGAATCACCTGTCCGCTCATGTGAACTCACGCATCTCGTCATGGCCCCGTGACAACACATGGATATCCTACTATTGTACCTCCAATGGCTTTCCCGGCTCGACGAGACGATTCCACGATGAGCGAACTCCACCGGCCCCGGTTCCCCGTGCGTTTCATCACCGCCGCCAGCCTGTTCGACGGGCATGACGCGGCCATCAACATCATGCGTCGGCTCCTACAGGCCCAGGGCGCCGAGGTCATCCACCTCGGACACAACCGATCGGTCGACGAAGTGGTCAGGGCAGCTGTCGCCGAGGACGTCCAAGGAGTGGCCATCAGCTCCTATCAAGGCGGCCACATCGAGTACTTCAAGTATCTGGTTGATCGACTGAAGGCCGAGGGCCGCGGCGACATCAAGGTCTACGGCGGCGGCGGCGGTGTGATCGTCCCAGCAGAGATCGCCGAGCTCCAGGCCTACGGGGTGCAACGGATCTTCTCGCCGGCCGACGGGCAGCAACTCGGACTGGAGCGCATGATCAACCTCCTCATCGAAGAGTGCGACATCGACCTCGCCCATAGCCGGCCTGTAGACCTCTCCGACCTGATGGTCGGCGATGTGTCGGCCCTGGCGCGGGTGATCACCGCCATCGAGTCAGGCGCGCTCGACCCGTCGATGCACGCAGAACTCGATGCGGCAGCTCGACAGCACACCACGCCGGTCGTCGGCATCACCGGCACCGGCGGCTCGGGGAAGTCGTCCCTGACCGATGAGCTCATCCGCCGTTTCCGCCTCGACCAGGGGGACAAGCTCCGCATCGCCGTGCTGGCCGTCGACCCGTCGCGGCGGCGGGGCGGTGGGGCCCTCCTCGGTGACCGCATCCGCATGAACGCCATCGACACCCCACAGGTGTTCTTCCGCTCCCTGGCCACCCGAGGAGCCAACTCGGAGATCCCCTCACCCGTCCCGGTCGTCATCAACGCCTGTCGGGCCGCCGGATTCGACCTGATCATCCTCGAGACCCCGGGGATCGGCCAGGGCGATGCCGCCATCGTCGACGTGGCCGACCTCTCCCTCTACGTGATGACCCCCGAGTTCGGGGCGGCCTCCCAGCTGGAGAAGATCGACATGCTCGACCTGGCCGACGTGGTGGCCATCAACAAGTTCGACCGACGGGGTGCCGAGGATGCCCTGCGATCGGTCAGCCGCCAGTGGGTCCGCAACCATCCCGGCGCCGGAGCGGGTGGCGAAGGGTTGCCGGTGTTCGGGACCATCGCCTCCCGATTCAACGATGACGGGACCACGTCCCTCTACCATTACCTGCGTGATGCGTTGGCCGAGGTCGGGCTCTCCGTAGATGAGCCGACCCTGCCATCGGTGGCGGCTCGGGTGTCCCCCAGCTCGTCAGCGATCGTCCCGCCCGACCGGGTCCGCTACCTGTCCGAGATCGCCGAGGCGATCCGTTCCTACCATGCCAGAACCCATCAGCAGGCCGATGCAGTCAGACTGGCTCGGCAGGTGGCGGCCACCGCCGACCTGGTTGCCGCACGGTCGGAGGGTGGCGTCCCCCCTGTGCTGGTCGACATGGTCACCGAGGTGGCCGCGCTGGTCGACCCGTCCTCTTCGGCGATGCTCGAGCAGTTCGCCCTGCTGCGGACGGAGCTCGCCGAAGAGGAGCTGGTCACCGTCACACCGGCCGGGGAACGTCGGACCCCCCTGTGGCGGACCTCCCTGTCGGGTACTCGGGTGCCCCGCCTGGCCCTGCCGCGCTTTACCGACGAGGGGGATCTGCTCCGGTGGCTGCGCTCGGAGCACCTGCCCGGCCACTTCCCCTTCACCGCCGGAGTGTTCCCCGTCAAACGGGACAACGAGGACCCGGCTCGGATGTTCGCCGGTGAAGGCGACCCATTCCGCACCAATCGGCGGTTCCACCTGCTGGCCGAGGGCCAGCCCGCCACCCGGCTGTCCACCGCCTTCGACTCGGTCACCCTCTACGGACGTGACCCCGACACACCCCCCGACGTCTACGGCAAGGTCGGGACCTCCGGTGTGTCCATCGCCACCTTGGACGACGTCAAGGCGTTGTATTCCGGGTTCGACCTGTGCGACCCGGCCACGTCGGTGTCCATGACCATCAATGGCCCCGCCCCGACCATTCTGGCAATGTTCCTCAACACCGCCATCGACCAGCAACTCGGTGCCTTCGCCGAACGGCACGGCCGCCCACCGACCGAGGCCGAGGCCGACGAGGTGCGCTCCACCGCCCTGCGCACGGTGCGAGGTACCGTCCAGGCCGACATCCTGAAGGAGGACCAGGGCCAGAACACCTGCATCTTCTCCACCGAGTTCTCCCTCGGGGTGATGGCCGACATACAGGAGTGGTTCATCGCCAACGAGGTGCGCAACTTCTACTCGGTCTCCATCTCCGGGTACCACATCGCCGAAGCGGGGGCCAACCCCATCACCCAGCTGGCATTCACCTTGGCCAACGGGTTCACCTACGTGGAGTCCTACCTGGCCCGTGGCATGTCCGTCGACGACTTCGCCCCCAACCTGTCCTTCTTCTTCTCCAACGGCATGGACCCGGAGTACACGGTGATCGGCCGGGTGGCCCGCCGCATCTGGGCCATCGCCATGCGGGACCGGTACTCGGCCTCGGAACGATCGCAGAAGCTCAAGTACCACGTCCAGACATCGGGACGGTCCCTCCACGCTCAGGAGATGGCCTTCAACGACATCCGGACAACCCTGCAAGCCCTGTGCGCCATCTACGACAACGCCAACAGCCTGCACACCAATGCCTACGACGAGGCGGTGACCACCCCGTCGGAGGAATCGGTACGGCGGGCTCTGGCCATACAGATGATCATCACCAAGGAGTGGGGCCTGGCCATGAATGAGAACCCCATCCAGGGATCGTTCATCGTCGAAGAGCTCACCGACCTGGTGGAGGAGGCGGTCCTCGCCGAGCTCGACCGGATCAGCGAGCGGGGTGGGGTGCTCGGGGCCATGGAGACCGGTTACCAGCGGGGCCGCATCCAAGACGACTCCATGCTCTACGAGCACGCCAAACATGACGGATCGCTTCCCATCGTGGGGGTGAACACGTTCATCGCTGCCAAGCGTGCTGAGGCCCCGGCGGAGATCGAGCTCGCACGGGCCACCGAAGCAGAGAAGGAGGGACAGATCCGACGGTTGGCCGAATTCCACCAGCGCCATGCCGACCAGGCTCCACAGGCACTGGCTGCGCTGCGCACCACTGCGCTCGACGGGGGGAACGTGTTCTCCGAACTCATGCATACCGTTCGCCATGCCTCGTTGGGGGAGATCACCCGAACCCTGTTCGAGGTCGGCGGCACTTACCGGAGAAACGTGTGATGACCGCCGTCGACACCGAACGTCAGGACACGACCGAAGAAGGCGGTGGGGGCGACCAGGGCTCGGGCTATCGAGCCCCGATCAGCGATATCGCCCTCGCCCTCGAAGTGGCCAGCCTTCAGGACCTGCTCCGACTCGACGCATTCAGCCACGTCGATCCGGATTCGGTTCAGTTGGCCCTCGAGGAGTTCGGGAGGCTGGCCGCAGAGGTGATCGCTCCGAGCGACCGGATAGGTGACAAGATCGGCTCCCGGCTGCTCGAGGAGACCGGCGCCGTCCAGACCCCCGAAGCCTTCCACCATGCGTATGGCCGTTATGTCGAGGGGGGCTGGGGAGCGCTTCCCTTTCCGCTCGGATTCGGGGGTGGAGGTCTCCCCTCGGTGGTGGGGCTGGCCATCGGGGAGATGTTCGCCTCGGCCAATATGGCGCTCTCACTCAACCCGGTCTTGACCCAGGGTGCCATCGAAGCACTCCTGCAGTGGGGCAGCCAGGCGCAGCAAGAGACCTACCTCCCCAGATTGCTGACCGGCGAGTGGACCGGGACCATGAACCTCACCGAGCCCGATGCCGGCTCCGACCTCGGGGAGATCCGCACCCGAGCCGAACTGGACGAAAGCGGACGGTGGCGGGTTACCGGAACCAAGGTGTTCATCACCTGGGGTGAGCACGACCTGGCAGACAATGTCATCCACCTCGTCCTGGCGCGGACCCGCGGTTCACCCGCCGGCAGCAAGGGACTGTCGCTGTTCGTGGTCCCGAAGCACCTGCTCACAATCGAGGGCGAGAGCGGCGAGCGGAATACGCTCCAATGCCTCCACCTCGAGCACAAGCTCGGTATCCATGGCAGTCCCACCTGCGTGATGGAGTTTGACCGGGCGATCGGAGAGCTCGTCGGACCGCTCCACGGCGGGATGCGGGCCATGTTCACCATGATGAATGCAGCCCGACTGTCTATCGGCGTCCAGGGGCCGGCCGTAGCCGAGCGTGCCTTCCAGCAGGCCCGCGGCTACGCGGCTGCCCGCCTGCAGGGACGCGCGGATGGGGTGGCACCCCCGAACCGCTCGGCGATCATCGACCACCCCGACGTGCGACGGATGCTGCTGACGATGACGACGGTGACCCAGGCGTCTCGGCTGCTGCTTTATGTGGCCAAAGCCCACGGGGACCGCGCCCACCACGGTGGCGATGCCGAGGGGCGGGAGCGCTCACGGCATTTCTGTGACCTCTTGACCCCAATCGCCAAGGCCTGGTCCACCGATGTCGGGTTCCAGGCGACCTCCCTGGGCGTCCAAGTACTCGGTGGTGCCGGCTACATCGAGGAGTCCGGCATGGCTCAACGCCTGCGGGACGCACGGATCTCCTCCATCTACGAAGGGACCAACGGGATCCAAGCACTCGACCTGGTCACCCGGAAGCTCCCACGCGACGGAGGCAAGTGGATGTTGGCCCTTCTGGGCGAGGCCGCCGCATCGATCCCCGACCGGCTCACTGTCGACCACCCACTGGCCGAGACCTATTCGAATCTCACCGATGCACTCAGCGTGGCTCAGGCCACGACAGGGTGGATGCTCGGTCGTCTGGCCTCTCGACCCGAGGATGCCGTCGCCGGCGCCACTTCGTACCTGGAGCTCCTCGGGATCACGCTCGGCGGCTGGCTAATGGCCGAGCGAGCGCGTGTGGCGGTATCCGGGGACCATCTCGATGTCGCACGCATCGTCGCCGAGAGCAACTTCTTCGCCTTGGAACTTCTAGGGCGCTCTGCTGGGTTCGCCCGGCCCATTCTCGCCGGTGCACGCCATCTCGCTGCTCCCATCGGCGCCGGGACCCGCTGAAGCAGGCCCCTCGACCCAGATCTGCCTCCATGAGCTCCACGGAGGCCGGTTCAACGCCAGCCGGGCTGCACCCTCCCCCGTTCAGCCCGGCTGGCGTTCCCCGCAAATCGATCGGCCAGCGTCGCACTTTGATTTGATTCTGTCGGCGAACCCGATCGGTTAATGGCGCTCTACCTACTTCGGCGAGTAATCCTCGGTCCCTCGTGAACGGGGATGCCGGAGCGAAGCGCCTGCGGCTGTGAGGCAGCGGCGACGACCGTTGACCGATACGAGGACGCGTTCGACCAAGCCGGCGGATTCTTCGCCGTGCCGGCCATAGGCGGGTGACGTGAGTGGGTGGCCGTGTGATGCGTCGCCGGCTATGGGCCGGCGGCGGCGAGGAGCGTGTCGAGCGCTCGCCATGCGTCGCCGAAGGTGCCGGTGTGGTCTTCGGGGGCGGTGTGGACCTCGAGTCGTCCGGCAGGGCTCGTGACGCGTGCGGCGATGCAGACCAGTTCACGGCGCAGACGCTTTCCGTGGGCCCGTCCGTCGGTCTCGTCGTGTCCGGTGAGTGCCTGGAGCCACGACGAGATGTTGAGCCCGAGGAGTGCCGCCCACATCCACATGCCGTTGACCGCCTCGTAGCCCGAGGGCATGTGGCGCATGGCCATGCCGAGCTTCGAGTCCTTGATCTTCTCCTCGACGAGCGCTCGCATCCGGAACCACGCCTCGATGTCACAGATGTCGCCAGTGAGATTGCAGATGATGAACGAGTAGGCGTAGGCGTGGTCCGCCTCGCCGGAGAGGAGCAGGCTGAGCTGGTTCGGGTCGATGGTTCGGCGCCGGCGGCTGCGTAGGTCGCCGGAGAGCTCCACCCGTGACACCTTCACCCGCCGACAGATCGTGCGTGACCCCGTCGGCCAGCCTTTCGGGGTGTAGTCGCACTCGGCCACTTCTGCATCCATGCCCTTGGCCCTTTTCCATCCCCCATCAGGGATCTTCCGCTCCGCACGCCAGACCGCATCGGTCCGCTTGACCGCGATGGCGTGGTCGCAACCGAGCTCCAAGGCCGCACAGGCGAGCTTGGCGTCGAAGAAGCCGGAGTCGGCCCGCACGATGGGGCGAGCGAGCCCGTCGGGGAGCGCGGACTGCGCCCGGGCGAGGAGACCGGGGGCCTGGGGCCGGGGATCGCTCCGGCCCGAGCCGAAGTCGGCGGCCAGCACCCAACCGGCCTCGGCCCACACCGCGGGGTGGGGGCGGTAGACGCGCTGGCCCTGGTAGTTGTAGGCCGAGCCCTCCTTCTGGCGTCCGTAGACCTCGGTGTCGGTCGGGTCGAGGTCAATGGTCGGGCGCTGGGAGGCGAGCCGGGTGCGACGCTTCTCGGGCAGCAAGGCGAAGACCTTGGCGATGAGTGCCGCGTTGGCCCGTTCCACCTGGGTACGTGCCGACGCGTCGAAGCGCTTGCCCAGGCCGATCACCGTTGTGGACACAGGAATGTCCGCCACGGCGCGCAGCTCACGTCCTGGAACATACGCGCGCTGGTTGTCGAGATCGCACAGGAAGTCACCGCCGGCGAGCATCATCTCGGCCAATGCGACAATCACACCACCGAGCAGCAGGCCTCGACGGCGCCGTTTGAACGTGGACCCGGAAGCGTCGATGGCCTCCTTGATTACCGAGCAGCTTGTCGAGCTTGGCCCCCAGGTGGAGACCGGCCGGGGGGTGATCCTCCCATCAGGCGCGCCCAACACCACCTTGCGCTTCTTCTTCGCTAGTCTCGTCACCAGACAGGTGCCTTCCACTTGGGGTTATGGGGCTTTCGCAACCTCCATTCTCCCAGGTGACGGGCACTTTGTCGCGACCGAACAGGCGTTTGCGGGGGCTTACTCGACGATGTAGGTCTGATGGAGAAACGTCTAGGCCCTGACGTAGTCAAAGGCATTGATTGCCGCCCCGATGCCAGGTCGAACGTTGGTGTTCGTGATCTTCTGGGTGACCATCACCTTCCCTTCTGGGCACACGCTGACCGCTCGTGGTCCGTCCCTTCATGCTGTTTCCCACTGAGGAGCTGGGGTACGGGGCGGATTCCAGCGGTCGTCGCAACACCTCAGAGATGGAGGTGTTGCAGAATGGGAATCACGAATCAGCAGAGGGCGACGTGGGCGATGCGCGGGAAGATGTACTCGCCGGGACGGCCGCCGATCTGGCAACGGGATCAAGCTCAACAGTTCTGGATCGGGATCGCCAAGGGACTGTCGAGTGAGGACGCAGCGATCGCGGTCGGAGTGTCATCCCCCGTTGGGAGTAAGTGGTTCCGTCACGCTGGGGGAATGCGCCCGATCAGCCTTGCCCGATTGTCTGGCCGCTACTTGTCCTTCGCCGAACGTGAGGAGATCGCCATCCTCAAGGCGAAGGGCTGTGGTGTCAGGGAAATCGCCCGACAGTTGAAACGCTCGCCCTCGACCATCAGCCGGGAACTGCGGCGGAACGCGGCGACCCGAACAGATTCGTCGGGGTATCGGGCGAGCAACGCCCAGTGGCATGCGAACCGGCGAGCCAAGAGACCGAAGGTGGCCAAGCTGGCGGCCAACGAACCGCTACGTGCATATGTCGAGGATCGTTTATCTGGACAGATCACCCGACCAGATGGAACTGCGGTGCCTGGTCCGACCGTGCGCTTCAAGGGGAGGCGGCACGGACCCCGCCAAGATCGGCGCTGGGGGAAGGCGTGGAGCCCCGAGCAGATCTCCAACCGCCTCCGGGTCGATTTCCCCGATGATGAGACCATGCGCATCTCCCACGAGGCCATCTACCAGGCACTGTTCATCCAGGGCCGGGGAGCGCTGCGACGGGAGCTGGTGACCTGCTTGCGCACCGGCCGTGCTCTGCGGGTCCCAAGGGCCAGGAGCCAGAGGCGTGGCAAGAACTTCGTCACCCCCGAGGTCATGATCAGCGAGCGGCCCGCTGAGGCTGAAGACAGGGCCGTCCCCGGCCACTGGGAGGGTGATCTGATCATCGGACTGAACAAGTCGGCGATCGGCACGCTCGTGGAGCGAACCAGCCGGTTCACCATGTTGCTGCACCTTCCCCCGATGGAAGGCCACGGCACCATCGAGCCGACCAAGAATGGGCCGCCCTTTGCCGGCCACGGCGCAGAGGCAGTTCGTGATGCCATCGCCACCTCCTTCTCCAGCCTGCCCGAGCAGCTCCGACGCTCGCTGACGTGGGACCAAGGAGCGGAGCTGGCCCAGCACGTCAAACTACGGATCGACACCGGTCTGGCGATCTACTTCTGCGAGCCGCACAGCCCTTGGCAGCGCGGCACCAACGAGAACACCAACGGCCTCCTTCGGCAGTACTTCCCAAAGGGCACAGACCTGACCCGACACGGTCCAGACGAACTTGCCGCGGTTGCCGCAGCATTGAATGGTCGGCCCCGGAAGACCCTCGAATGGAAGACCCCGGCAGAGACGCTCGAGCTCGTCCTACAATCAGCGGGACCAGGCAGTGTTGCTACGACCCCTTGAACCCAAGCAGGGTATTCCGGTTCGCCGGCGCGAGGTCGCTGCCTGGCGCTGCACTCCGATGCCCAGTTCCGCACCACTGCCCTTCCCGCCCGATCACCCTGGGGCATCGGCACCGAAGAGAGCTCAGGGGCCACACAAGGAACGGTACTCTCTGCCCATCGCCGACACGCTCTCCGAGGGCCTCCGTGAGCTCACGGCCACCTCGGAGTAGCGCTTCGTCAGCCTCTGGAAGGGTCACGACTGAGTACGGCGCTACACTCGGACAGTGACCCCAAGTCCTTCGTCGCTGACCGGAGATCGGCATGGATCCCTTGAGGGGCACGTCGTCATCGTCACCGGATCCTCGTCCGGCATCGGCGCTGCTATGGCACGGCTCCTCACCGAGCATGGAGCAACCGTGGTGGTGAATTCAGCTCATTCCGTCGAGGCCGGTGAGGCCCTGGCCGAGAGCCTGGCACGTGCCGATTACGTGCAAGCCGACATCACCGACGGCGAGCAGGTCCGCTCCATGGTCGACACCGTCATACAGCGCCACGGGCGAATAGATGCCCTCGTCAACAACGCGGGAACGACGCAGGTGATACCCCACGTCGACCTCGAGGCCGCCACCCCCGAGGTCTGGCGCCAGATCTTCGACGTCAACGTGATCGGTACTTGGCAGCTGACCGTGGCTGCTGTTCCCCACCTACGAGCATCGGGCCGGGGCCAAGTCATGAACGTCTCTTCAGTAGCCGGTGAACGCCCCACCGGCAGCTCCATTCCTTATGCCTGTTCCAAAGCGGTGGTCAGTCACATGACCCGGTTGCTGGCCAACGCCCTTGGACCCGACATACGGGTCAACGCCGTTGCTCCGGGGCTGGTCGACACCCCGTGGACGGAGGATTGGGACGAAGTGCGGGCTTTCGTCCACAGCCACACGCCGCTGCAGCGAAGTGCCACCCCTGTCGACGTTGCTCAGGCTGCATTCGGCCTGATGGTGTCGACCTACGTCACAGGCGCGGTGCTGGTTGTCGACGGAGGTATGCAGTTGCGCTAGCTGGCCGGTCTACGCGCCAGGGCACGGCGACGACTATGGCTCCTCAACTAACGCCTCCATCCCCGACACCGACAGAGCAGTCACCAAACCCCGACAGCGCAGACTCAGACCTCCGTAGTGGGCAGCGCGGAAGCGTTGAAGGCACTCAGTCGGCCAGCCGGTAGATGATCGGACGCCGATCACCGACCAGGTGAGCGGGTGATCCTGCGGCCAGTTGGTCCAGGAGTTGGCCGAGTGCTCTCGCAATCCGGGGCGCACCCGGCCGGTCCAGGGTGACGGTGATCCGGTTGCGTTCGAATGCAACCGTTCCCCCGAAGTGCAACAGGTTGCGGGTGATCGCCCGGTACTCGTCGTCGTCACCCAGGTAGGTGTTGAGCGCTCGGGCGAGGTCGAGCTCTGCGTTGTAGGCGAGCAGTCGGCACACCATCTGCAACGCCCGGCCGCCAGGCGGGGCCGCTATCGTTTGGCGTGGGGATCGAGCTCGTTGGCCGGCAGCTTGGCGGGGACGCCCTTCAGGCGTGTGCGCTCCTCGTCCAGGCGATCCCTGGCGATGACCACGTCGTCACGCAGCACCCGGACCCGGGCCAGGTGCGCTTCGAGATCGCCCTGATGGCTCTCGGTCTCCCGGCAGAGTGCCCGTTCTGCCTCCGCCAGCCCCGGACTTCCGCAAAGTGCCTCTGACCTGGAGCCTGGGAGGAGAATTGAACTCCTGACCTACGCATTACGAGTCCGAAAAGGGGCCGGAAATGGGGATATTCAACTGGAAGAAGTCAGACGTTTTCGCAGGTCACACGGTTGGTAATGGAACCAACCGAAAGATACCGGATCCCGAGTTGTAGGGTAAAAAGTAGGGTGACCGCCGGCCTGATATCCGTCCCCGTCATCGGCGATGCTCGAGTGGGGTGCCCTCCACCGCGATGCGACCCGAGGCGTCGGTTCAAGGGACACGTCGAGTGTGACCGGACCCCGATCAAGGTGAGCAGTCGCGGCACCTTCGATCTCTTGACGGCCTGGCGATCCTCGGAGTGCCTCGCCTTCCTCATGTCCGGATCGGGCCAGTACCGCGACCTGCCGGCCGCCATCACTTCAGGGGACGTGATCCCTCCCGTCAGATCGTCCGGTCAGCAGACGCTGCAGTCGCGGCGAACCAGGTGATCGGTCGAGCGGTCCATCGGGGGCGTCCCTACGCGACGCTGCACGGTG